>Ga0209542_10005935_pt1 | contig 24045 bp, 25 predicted proteins | sample RifCSPhighO2_01_FD_184028 | JGI IMG/M metagenome (GOLD analysis project Ga0209542, IMG submission 184028) | Soil microbial communities from Rifle, Colorado - Rifle CSP2_plank highO2_0.1 (SPAdes) (version 2) | ecosystem: Environmental > Terrestrial > Deep subsurface > Rock core/Sediment ...
GTCAGGGTGTTATCGGAAATGCTGACGTCCAGGTCATTCTTGTTAACGCCGGCTACCCGGCCTTTAACTACCAGTTTTTCCTTGGTTTCATAGACATCTACTGCTAGCTGACCGGCTACCGGTTCTTCATCCCAAGCATCGTTTTCATCAGCCGCTGCCGGAGCTTCGGTGTCAGCTTCTTCAGCTGGTACTACGACATCATCTTCACTCAAAAAAGCAGCAGTTATATCATCGCCCATAAGTAAATCATTCTGCTGTTGGCTGCCTCTAGCCATAGGGTTATCCTCCAAACATTAAAAGTTTTATCTAAAATCTTACGTCTTTGTGTTAGAGCTAGTATAGCCCCACTAAGCACAGCTTCGCAACATGTTATACTTATCTTCTACAACAAAACAATTACAACATGAGTCTTTTAGAAGCAGCCATTGGGTGGGTTGCTCCACCGCAGTGTATTGCTTGCGGCCAGGAAGGTTCTACCCTTTGTTTAGGCTGTTCTACCTCTGAAATTGTGCCCTATGGCGAACGCTGTTGGCTATGCAACGGGTTGGGTCCTGGCGGTCGCACTTGCGGGGCTTGTCGTTTAAGTTCCCCTGCTCACGTGTGGATAACTACCAGCTACGGCGGTACGGCCAAACAACTAATTAAAGCCTACAAGTTCGATCACCAGCGGGCAGCGGCTGTCGTTCTTAGTCAATTAATGGCTGAAACGTTTTTTGACTTCAATCACCAAGATATACTGAAGCGGCTGAACTATTTATTAGTTCCGGTGCCGACAGCTACTTCTAGGATCCGCCAGCGCAGCTTTGGCCATAGTGAACTGCTGGCCCGCAAGCTAACTCTAAGGCTTGGGCTGCAGTATGCTAATGCTCTTGGCCGCCTGGGCCAAAGCCGCCAAGTTGGCACTAAACGGGCTGAGCGATTAATCCAGCCTAGGACTAATTACTTTGTTCGTAGGCAGAAGTTAATAAAAAACCGCAATATATTGCTGATCGATGATGTGATTAGTACAGGGGCCACCATTAAAGCAGTTACTAAGGTTTTACGGGCGGCTGGGGCTAAGCGGATAGATGCTTTGGTGTTTGCCAAACGTCTCTAGACCAGGAGCACTGCTACTTAAAAGGGTTGATAACAATTATACTATCGAACTTTTGACCATCCTGGAGGTCTTCGCTATAGAGTTTATTACAGCCTGAATTCATGGCTGCTTGTACAATCAGCGCGTCCCAGAAAGAAATTTGGTACTTCTCCTCAATTTCTGATGCACTCAGTACATCATCAACATTAATAGAGTATATGGGCCAAGCTTGATAATTTTGAATAACTTCGCGAACTTTTTGCTTAGACAGTCGCTTGGAAAGTTTGTGGGTAACTGTTACATAAAACTCTTGGAGTACTTGTGTGCTCAATATACCTGATTCAGTCTCCCAGCATATTTTGAGTAAGTCCTTGGCCGCCAAATGCTTAGCTCCAGCATCCGCATCATAGGCATATACCAAGATATTAGTATCAATGAAACTTGGGCTCATCGCTCGTGTAAAGAATCGCGGGAGGGCAAAGGCCCGCCGCCTAAATTAAAAGGACGGTTGAGCTGAGCAAGAGCACTTTTTTTGGCTGTGCTCCAAGCCGCGTCGCTTTTTGCCGCTTTTTCAATCTCTTCTCTTACCAATCGGCTAATTGAAATCGAGCGCCGGGCCGCCACCACGCGAGCTTTTTGAATAACCGATTCTTCAAGTTGGACTGTAAGATTTCGTTTCATGTTCCCATAATAGCAAAATAACGTGGACCACGCAATAATTATGTAGTATTATGGCTAGAGATGAAAGAATAGTATGACCTGGAACCATAGAATAATTAAGCGTGATTTGAAAAAACCGGCTTACTTTGCCGTCCACGAAGTCTTTTATGACGAAGCCGGTGAGATAACGAATTGGACGGCTGAAGCCATTGATCTTACTGGTGAAAATCGGAAGGAAATTTTAACGATTCTAAAGCAAATTGCCCTGGACATCAAAGCGCCCATACTAAAAGAAAGTAGGCTCTTAGAGGGCATTAAAGCTCAAAGCAAGAGAGAGCTAGCGAAAGAGAAAGAAGATATGACTTTGAAGACTATTGCCAAACAGCGCGATACAAAAAACACTCACTACACACCGCACGATAAAGCTTGGAACTGACTGGCGGAGAGGGAGAGATTCGAACTCTCGCGGGCACTTGCGCACCCCTAACGATTTAGCAAACCGTCCCCTTCAACCACTTGGGTACCTCTCCATATCTTTGGCGGAGGGGGTGGGATTCGAACCCACGAAGCTTTCGCTTGGTAGTTTTCAAGACTACTGGAATCAACCACTATCCGACCCCTCCAAATTACACCACAAAAGATTAAAAGAACAGTGGTAAGTATAGCAACAAACACCTTAGAGTCACAAATGCTACAATAAGCATAAGATGAATGATGACAACAGTCCTTGGGAGTATAAACCTGATGGGCAGACTGTTTCGCAGCCACCCGAGTTGTCTAGTTCCGGGACAAAAGGCCAATTAGGCACAAAGTCAGCCAAGGATACTACAATTACCTGGACAGCCTCAGAATACATTGATCACAGCCGGGGCCCGGCCTGGTATTTAACTTTAATCGCCGGCACAATCCTGCTGGCACTTGCTGTTTATTTAATAACCAAAGATTATTTTGCCAGTGGCGTGATAGTTATCGTTGGCGTGATTGTAGGTGTTTTCTCTACCCACAAGCCCAAGCAAGTAAGCTATGAGCTGTCCAGTTCCGGTCTAAAGGCCGGTGAAAAGGTTTATCTGTTGAGCCTTTTTAAGTCTTTTGCCCTGATCCGGGAAGGCGCGCTAAGCAGTGTTAATCTTATCCCGATTAAACGCTTCATGCCGCCACTGTCTATCTATTTTGACCCTAGTGATGAGCAGAAGATTATTAGTGTTCTGGGTGAGCATTTGCCGCTTGAAGAAGGCGGTCTGGATGCAATTGAACGACTATCCCGCCGTCTCCGGTTCTAAGGTCTGATCCCTGCCATTTTTAAATGGTCGTCCAGCATTGTATTAACCGTAGGTGAGGGTCCGGCTCCGGGGCCACTATATTTATATGTCCCGTCCTCTTGGTCTGGACCAATACCTATAACAAAGCCGTTATCTGGACCAGTTAAGTTAGCTATGTTATGGAAGAGTGGATTTCGCATTGTATTTCTGAAACCACCTACAATGTGCCAACCTTCATGAAAATGCTCAAATTTCCCAATAATTTCATCATCCTCTGGTCCGATGTGTTCGGAAATAAACCGTTCATGATACATCGAAACAATAAAACGACGCTCGTTTGCCTCTTCGATAACTTTTCGAATTTCTGTATCGTTGAGCTCTCCTACCAAATCCCTCCAGTTAATGGGCTTATCTGCAAGAACAGTATTGAAGAAAATAGCAGTTTTTTTGGGGATATCTCCAGTTGCTTCTTCGCGAACAACATTTAAGGGATTCTGTATCACGCCCCTTTTCAGCGGATCGGCATAACCCATTTTTCTTGCTTCTTTTACTGCCTCGCCAAATGACCGCGGAGTGCCGCCCGGTGGGGCGATCGTGCTTAATATAGACGCTAAGGTTCCATTTAGCGCTAGATGTACCTGTGTTACATTTTGTCTGTCCCAACAACGAAGCTTAGCATGTTCCAACATACCTGTGCCGCCACCAACGGTAGCATTGATGCCCAAGTTAGCAAAATTGCCTGACTTTTCTTTAAGCGACGTAAAAAAGTTAGCCATAGCACCTTTTTCCGCTGTTACTACCCTCCCGCCCCTTTCTAGTAAATGGCAAATGTAGTCATAGGCGATTTCACCATCATCGTAAGAAGGGATAGTCACAAAAGTTATCTCTGGAATTTCGTCGAGGTCTTCGAGTGATGCAACACCCAAGGGCTCTTTTGGTATATCATCAAGATTCTCCAATTGTTGAATTTCGGATACGTGCTCAATAGCAGGCCTCCAGATACCGTCCTTCTGGTTAACCATAAGCGATGGAAGTACCATTACGCCAAGGCGTTGATATACCTTTCGCTCGCTCAGACTCACTTGTCTGAAGGTTTCTTTTCCAATATTGCCATAACCAATCAGTCCCCACGTGCCTTCTTTACTCATGAGGCAATATTATGGCTGTGGCAAATGAATTGCAAGCATGAGCAAAATGAAATATAACACTGGCTTATTTCTTCTCAAAATGGTAAAATTACCCCTGTTATCGAGCACCCGTAGCTCAGCTGGATAGAGCGCATCCTTGCGGAGGATGAGGTCGTAGGTTCAAATCCTATCGGGTGTACCAAATTTCTATCTCAAGCTGTATGGTTTGATGTTGGTAAGCGCCAGGGCCGCATCAGCTGCTTCGAATTCGTCATTAAAGAAGCCGTCAACAATTAAAGTACCGCGGCCACTTTCAATATAGGCTCACCAACCATCTGGTTCTTTGCATAGATTAATCTTTGACATAAAACCTTCCTTGCTCCACTACCAATACCCCCTAATTTAGGTGTTGGCGCAGTAAGATATTTCGCTTTAAATTCAGGCGGCTTTTTGCAGAGATGAGGTGCAGAACATGCACTTAGTTGCCGCTTTGGGGACTTTAGCTAAACAATGAGGGCATTTATGGGTTGGGGTTTCTTCGCTCTCACCTTTGCCGAAACGCTCGGTTAGCTTGTTAATTGGCTGGACTACTAGGAAGAAAATGACTATAGCAACTATTAAGAACGAAATGACACTGTTGATAACATCGCCATACAAGAACTCTTTACCATTAATGGTAAAAGTCGAGTTGGCTAGTTTTTGCCCGCCGTAAAAAACCGCTACTAGCGGATCTATAAAGCCCCTAACCAAAGAGTTAACGACGCTAGTGAAAGCCGCGCCAATGGCAATACCAACGGCCAGATCCACCACATTGCCGCGCAGGATAAACTTCTTAAATTCCTTAAACATAACTCTTAAATACAGATTAACACAAAGTCGGTGTAAGATTTTTACTCGATGTCGTAGAACTAATTATCTTGTTGCGACTCGACTACTAATTTCATTGTTTCATGAGCATGTTCATGAGTTATGCCGCCAATACTAACTACGCGCATGAGCCCTTCGTAGGCCAATTGAGCCGGTGGAGGGGTCATTGTTTCATCTTTAGGATCTAACTAAAGGATCTAATAATTGTTTCCAACATTTTTGCTCTTTAAATTTCTTTAACCAAGAAATAAAGATACTCGCCTTATCCAAAAAGTTAAATGTAAAAAACACTTCAAAGATCAAATAATCAGTTTTGCTATGATAAGAATTGTGTCAAGGCAAAAGCCAAACATTCTAAAAACCACCCAAGGACTGATTATGGAGGCCGGTATGAATCTTGGCCTTAGTGGCGATCAAATTCAGAAACTTCTCCAGGCCGATTCTGTGCACCAATTCGATATCAAACTCGGCAGCGGTAAAAAATTCAAAGCTTACCGGGTTCAGCACAATAACAAACTCGGCCCCTATAAAGGTGGTATTCGCTTTCACCCGAATGTTGATTTAGACGAAGTCCAGGCTCTGGCTACTTTAATGAGCTTAAAGACAGCCGCTGTCGGCCTGCCACTAGGTGGCGCCAAAGGTGGTGTAGCCGTTAATCCCAAAAGCCTTAGTTCAGAAGAACTGCAGGAGCTAAGCCGGCAATATGTCCGGCATTTACAGCCATATATTGGCCCGGATAAAGATATTCCAGCGCCGGATGTTAACACTGACCCGCAAATTATTGACTGGATGGTTGATGAATACGAAAAACTGACTGAAGATAAAACCCATGCCAGCTTCACTGGCAAAAGCCTGCATTTAGGCGGTAGTGAGGGACGGGAAGCAGCTACCGGCCGAGGGGGTGTTATTGCCCTGCGAGAACTACTCAAGTATGAAAGTAAGACTGATAAGAAACTGACCCTTGCCTTGCAAGGTTTTGGCAATGTCGGTTCCTTTTTTGCGGTGGTGGCTGCTGAGCAGCCCTATTGGCAGGTTGTAGCCGCCAGTGACACGAGCGCGGCTCTGTACAACCCGGCCGGGCTAAAGGCTCGTCAGCTACAGGAGTATAAAAATTGTGGTGGCCGCTTTAGTGAATGGAAGAATGACAATAGTAAAATAATTGACACCCAGGATCTGATTAAACTTGATGTGGACGTGCTGATATTGGCGGCTTTGGAAGATGCCATAACCGAAAACAATATGACTGACGTTAAGGCTAAAATCATTGTTGAATTGGCTAACGGCCCAATCAATGGGGCGGCCCAGGAATACTTAACAAGTCAAGGAATATTGATCCTGCCTGATATTATTACCAACGCCGGCGGGGTGATTGTCAGCTATTTAGAATGGTTGCAAAACAAGACTGGCGAACACTGGCCTGAAGCCCAGGTTAATGCCAAACTGGAAGAATATATGATCAAAGCGGTAGCTGAGGTTTACAAAACTGCCACCGCACAAAGCCAATCACTAAAAGAGGCCGCTATGGTAATAGCTCTCAAAAAGCTGGTCAGTAATTAGCCGTTAGGGTTTTTAGGAACCTGCAGTTTAAAGTCTCACAGCTGGTATGATGGCAATATGGGGCATATCCATGCCGAACCTGGGCAACATGATCATACAGCAAGTGCATACATTGTTCGGCTTGATGGTAACAAGCCCAGAATAATGCTTCATCGGCACAAACTAGATAAATTATATTTGCACTTTGGCGGCCATATTGAGCTGAATGAAGACCCATGGCAAACGATTATTCATGAGCTTCGGGAAGAAGCAGGCTATAACATTGCCCAACTTAAGGTTTTGCAGCCCGAATTGCGGCTTAAGAAACTGAGTAATGCCATAGTCCACCCAGTATCTATCTGCTATAACACTCATTCTGTTAAGAATTCTGAAGGTCATTTCCACACCGACAGTGTTTTTGCTTTTACGACCAAAGAGCCTCCAAAATATCCGATAGCCCAAGATGAATCGGGAGATATTAAACTATTTACTCGGCAGGATATTGTTGAGCTTCCCAAGACGGAAATATTCCCTATGGCGCGTGAAATGGCTCTGTTTATATTTGATGAGATACTGCCGGGATGGGAACAAGTGCCGACAAGAAGTATATAATTTAGATAAAGGAGATTTCTTATGCGACAAATCGATGGTAAATATAAAACAGATGGTGACATTACAAAGCTTGATGGCACACCAGTCCCTGACGATGAACCACTGGTACTATTTCGGGCCAAGGACAAGCTCCTGCCGCAGCTGCTGGAAGACTATAATAAGCTTTGTCAGGACGCCGGTTGCCAAGTCCAACAAGTCGAATCACTTGGTCCGCTAATCCAACAAGTTAAAGATTGGCAAGCTGCCAATCAAGACAAAGTTAAACTTCCCGATTAATTACTGGATTTTAGGCGGTGTCTTTTTTTTAACTGGCGGTGGTTCAGCCGCCGGGACTATATTAGTCGGTTTCTCATGATGAACTGGCTCTTCGGGCATAGGCCCGCCCCGTCGTTTATTCATAAACGGCGGTAGGCCAATAGCCAGCGCACCAAGGCCGGCATAGACACCGCCGAAGGTGTAATAGGTTTTGTCTACACTGGCCGTAATATCTGAAACTAAAGTCTTTAGCTTTTCCTGCAGAACCTTATTTTCCAGGTTCAGCTGCGGCAGTAGCTTCTTGTTAACTCCCCAGTCCAGAGCGTAGGCAGAGATCAGTAGCAAGATGCCAACGGTGGTGAGCGTGATACCGACACGGCGCAGACCGCGTGTTCGGCTGGTGCTCAAAAAGACTATGCCAAGGGCAATTAACAGACTTAAAATCGCTAAATAAATCGGCGTTTTCTTAATTTGTTGGTAATAGTTCGGTACATCTTTTAACTGATCGGCAAAGACCGATTGGTTGGAACCGGATAACTTAACAGTGTCGGCTGTGATAACCGGATCTTCTAAGAAACCCTCACCCCCACTCAGACTATTGCGTATCTGCTCAGCCACGCTGGTGGGTGTCATGCCTTTAGGTAAACAAGTAGCACTGAACGGTTCGTATGAATCGGCACTGCCGGACAGGCCCGCCGGGCAAGCAGGTAGTGTTACAGCCCGAGCTTCGGCCGCCTTGGCTGTTTCGTTGGCAAAAGTATCTTTAAGTCCGGATAGGTCAAGCCTAAAGTCTGGAATCTTTGTCTTACTGTCCAGCCATAAAAAGACACTATCTAGTACTTTTTCAGTATTTTCCTGTAAGAACTGGGGAGTGAAAGTTTTTTCAGCAATTGCTTTAATATTTGGGTCGGTTAAGGAAATTCCTTCACCTTCCCCGCCAGATGTCTTGACCTGGTCCAAGGTGCTGGAGATTATGGAGTTATAAACATCGCTGTCGGCCAAGATCTTTTTGATGTTTTGGGAACTGCCGGCCGTTCGGATAATACCGGCGTCAATAGCGAGTGTGAATAAAAACAGCGGTAACAATGCGCCAAGAAAAACTAGAAGCATCTTCCGCAGAATATTCATAAACGTTATTGTAGCAGGTCTTTGTTGTAAGATAGTTCTTGCAAGGAGGGGTGCAGGAGCGGTTGAACTGGACGCTCTCGAAAAGCGTTGTGCCGCAAGGTACCGTGGGTTCGAATCCCACCCCCTCCGCCAAAGATATAATTGCAAAGAGACCCGTCCACCCAAAAACATGTATTAGAAGTGGGCTTAAGCTATAATTTCATCATATGAATCAAGAAACAAAATACATTGATATTTCACCACACCGCAGCATCCTCGCTAAAATTAGTCAAACCGGCTATTCAATACAGGAAGCAATAGCAGAATTAATCGACAACGCAATTGACGCTCGTTTACCGCAAGAGAGACTTGTAGTTTCTGTAGATATTACACCTGAGCTTATCACTGTTACTGACAACGGAAGTGGTATGACCGAAGAGCAGGCTGCCAAATCTATAAGACTTGGTTTTTCGGAAAAGAAGCTACAGCTTGGTGAATTTGGTCTTGGGCTTAAGACTTCTACCTCATTTTTAGGGCATGGGTTCACGCTCATTACATCTCCCAGGAATTCCGAGGAAGAATATATTCTTGAATATGATCAAGACCATTGGCTTGAGCATGGTGATTGGAATAAATACCCATTTATAGTCAATCGTGGCGTTGAACCAGCAAAAAGCGGCACTACAGTAATGATTCGGCGGCTTAAAGTCGATGTTACCGAAAAACTTCTCACAAGCATTAAACAAGAATTTGGTATGCGATTCGGTCCATTTATTCAAAACCAAGAACTCGAACTTATTATTAATCATGAACCATGCCCACCGTTTATTCCTTCTATACTGGACGATAAAAAAAATGAGTTTACGTTTGAGTTTAAGGGCGGGAAAGCCTGGGGTTGGTGGGGTTATCAGTTAAGTGGCTTAAACCAAAGCTATTATGGCTTCCATACCTACCGGCGTGGACGACTCGTTACTACTTACGACAAAATAGGCCTAACGCCGAACCAAGACATTAAACAGATCGTGGGTGACCTACATATTGAAGGTGTCCCTATTACTCATGACAAAAAAGGCTTCTTGAAGTCCTCGGAAGAGTATCGGGCTTTAGAGAAAGAAATACGAGAGTACTTTAAGCCTTTCGAGAAGCGGCCAAAACGCGTCTTAAGCGGCTATCCCGCATCAGTTGGTAAAGTTGCTGGGACGGTTAGACGTGTGAATATGTTTATGGCCGGAGATATGGCTAAGGAGATGGCAAGAATCGAACGAGGCGACATCATTGTTACCGAGATGACACGACCCCACTTTCTGTTAGGCATTCGTCGTGCCGGAGGTATTATCACTGATCTAGGTGGTAACTTATGCCATGCAGCTATAGTGGCTCGTGAGTTTAATATTCCGGCAGTCGTAGGCACCCAGACGGCAACCTCCACACTTAGAGATGGGCAGAAAATTATCCTTGACGGAAACGGCGGCTACATCTATGAAGATTGATGAACATTTACTGAAATTTCCGAAATACCTCCCAAACGACCTTGAGGGGTTAATGTTTTACTACCCAGAAAAATTTCCTCTTATCGTGTCAGATTTTGAAGAAGTCGCCCCTAAAATTGCTGGCGATCCAGAGGCATTTAGACAATACAGTGACCACGTGCGTGACGAATTATGGGCCGCCTACGAGAAGATCAAGAAAGACTATGAAAAAGGCGACCAAACTAACTTAGAATTTTTGGTTGGAGTAGACGAGCGTTTTAGTAAAATTTATTGCTACCGCTTCTGGATCATAAATTATCTATTCCCCGATGGTCCTATCCATGACTTCCTCGTTGACAATCTAAAAAACCTAATCCGTAAGTTTATTGATGTAACAGAAGATATTGAAGACTTCGAACAGCGAGTTGTACGCATTCAGCGCGATTTACTACAAAGCGACTATGCCGATCTGTACTTACAACAAGCACTCGATGGCGTCAAAGCGGTTGAACTGCTCAAGGCTAATAAAAAAATTGCAGAAAAGTTGCCTACTGTCACTCAACTCATCGATGAACACTCTCATAGTAATACTGAAAAGATAAACAGTGTTTGGCAGGAAGTTTACAAGATTATTAAGAGTGACGAAGACGCTGTAGCGCTGCGTGAAGCAATGGCTGTACCATTAAGCCAGGTAGAAATGAGAAGCTCAATTCTTCCTCTCTATAATATGCTCACTCACGCAATAGAATTTAGAGAAGAAAACGAACAGCTCACAAAAAGGCATGGCGGGATGCTAGGTACTATCGATAAGTACAAGGACTTAGCAAGAAAGGAACTCACTGCTGAAGAGTATGAGCTGTTTGAGTTTTGCTATGAACAAGCACGCAATTTTTCGATGTATAAAGATGTTATGGGTGCAATTGATGAAGTACTGTTGCCACTATGGTTTGGCTTACATCGTCAAATAAAGAAGCTCCTGATTGATAACGGGGTAAAAATTAGAGAAAGGCCGACCGGTCCAACGGCGGTTAGCGCCCATTTCGTGTGGTACTTGCCCGATGAGTTGAAAGCTAAGGTTATGACACCTGACTTAGTACCATTTAGCCTCGAAACAATTTAAACGAACAGGAAATAAGAATATGAGTGAGCCTACACCACGAGAACAAAAGCCAATTGAGCAACCGTTAGTGAAGGAACAGGCCGACCCTGAGGCATACGAGCAAATTGAAGCACTTTGGAATGACCCAGAGATTGTTTCTTATAGCCTGCGTCGGCACGGAAATTACGAACGTGACAGGACTTCTACTATGCGAGGCTCGCTGACTCCTGAAAGTATTCAAGAAGTTAAAGCCCATGCCCAAGATTGGGTAACCCGACTCCCCGGGCAAACGGAAGTAGAAATATACCAAAGCCCTTCCTTTATGCCCGTTAAAAGAACTGACCAAAAAACTGGTGAGGAAAAAACTATACGACCAATGAGAGCAACGATTACAGCAAGCCTGTATGAAAAAGCCGTCTTTGGAGATTTAAAAGCAGTACGAACAGAATCAGGTGAGGTGGTTTCAGCTCGTAGGGTTACCGAACCAAGACTTGGCGACTTCCTTGAATCATCAACAGACGCAGAAGGCATTGGCCATTTCTATGACGTATTGGGTGAAACTTATAAAGGGTTAACCAGCGAATTTTGGGACGATTATACTCATGACACCCTCGATCCAAAAGTTGCAGAAGCCATTAAAGACTGCAGTGGCACTGATTCGATGGGGCTTGCAAAGAACGTGGCTACCTTTATAGAAGACACACACGCCAAGGCATCAACAACGCAAGACAGTAAGAATAAACGCGCTATTTTGGCCGTAACGCACGGTGAAAGCATGCGCTCCTTTACTTACTTTATTGGAAAGTACCTCGAGCATACTAAAACAGCTAACGAGGCTACTGTTGACGCCTTTCGTAATCAAGACTTTAGCTACAACGAAGGTGTTGATATCCATGTTACGCCAGACGAAGTTACCATTGTGGTAGCTAATAAGCACGCCGCCGCGTTAAAACTTGAGGACTTCAAGCAATATTTACATGGTCTGCGTGAAGAAAAAGAAAGTCATGCAGCCGAGATTATTAGTTAAGTTAAGCGACCTTTCGCAGTCTGATGTTGCACTTGCGGGTGGAAAAGCATCATCACTGGGCGAACTTACCAATGCTGGCATTGAAGTGCCACCTGGTTTTGTAGTTACGACTGAGGCTTACAGACTATTCAGTCAGTCTGAATTACCCCAGCAATTACAGCAGAAAATTCTAGCTGAATACGATAATCTTGGCGCAGAACGCGTTTCAGTGCGTTCTTCCGCAGTAGCCGAAGACTCATCTAGTAGCTCATGGGCTGGACAATTCGAGAGTTACTTAAATGTAACAAAAGACGATCTCGTTAAGAGAATTAATGATTGCTGGCAATCGGTCGAAAACGCACAGGCATATGCAGAACAGCAATCCGGCAAGTCGGATATGACTATGGCCGTTATTGTACAAAAAATGGTAGATAGTGACGTTTCAGGTGTGGCGTTTAGTAAAAACCCTATCACAAAGAGTGACAAAGAAGTTATGATTGAGGCAACTTACGGGCTTGGCGAATTATTAGTACAAGGGATGGTCACACCTGATAATTACTTAGTAGATAAAAACACACTTGAAATTCTTGATAAAAAAATACAATCCAAAAAAGTAATGTTAGTCTACAAAGACGGAAGCAATAAAGAGCAACCGGTACAGGATGACGTAGCCAACAAACCTTGTTTAGATGATAGCAATATTGTTGAGCTATCAAGATTGACGATTGATATAGAGATTCACTACAACGCGCCACAAGATATTGAGTGGGCGTTAGAGAATGACAAATTTTTCATACTACAGTCTAGACCTATTACGACAATCTGATAGCAAATGAAGCACCTAGATATAATTCTGTCGGGCAGAGTCCAAGGTGTTGGACTACGTTACCAGGCCAAGGAAACTGCTGATAAACTTGGCTTGTACGGGTGTGCAAGGAATCTTAATGACGGCGGTGTCTTTATTGAAGCCGAAGGAAACAAGTCGAGTCTCAATCAATTTCTAGAGTGGCTAAAATCAAGTCCCGGGATCTCGAAGATTAAAGAATCTGAAATCAGTGAAAGCAAAATCAAGGGCTACAGAGAGTTCCAGATATATTAGGATAATTCTAGGCCATATGGTTGGGTTTACCAGTTAAAACGCCATAATTACTACCTCTGTCAGCATCAATAGAATACTATATGGCCTTTTGAGACTGTGCCAGTTCCATTTGTCTCATTAACTTCTCAAAAATGTTAGGATATAAGACACGGTCTGAGTTCCAGACCCGTGTGTTCCGCCATTGATATATACTTCGAGAGTGAAGAAACTGTTTGAGCTTCATCAGAAGATTACTCTTTGGGCAAACGAGTATCAGGTACTAAAGGAAGATCAACTAGCGGCCTATGTAAAGCAAAAAGTTTTTGCACTAAGAGAACAATTCACGCTCTATAGCGACCGTACTCAATCAGTAGTTTTAGCCTTCAGCAAAGCTCGTAACATTCAGGACATATCACCCAAATTCGATATCCTAGACAGTGACGGCAAGCACTTGGCCACTGTTAAAAAGGAATTTAAGAAATCTTTAGTTAGCAGTACTTGGAACATATATTCCGATGCTGAGTTTAAGAGGCTGGCTTTTAGAATCAGTGAATCAAATACATCTGTTGCTATTGCCCGCCGGTTTTGGAACTTCACTCCCTTTCTTAATGAGGCCCCCTTCCCTATAAAGTTTCACTTTACGATTTACGCCAAAGAAAAAACTGTTGGTGAGTATCGGAAACTAACACTCTTTCGTGATCACTACGCCCTTTATTTGGATGAATCACACAGCAAAAGCTTAGATGAACGGGTTTGGATGATCTTTGCGGTGCTGCTGGATGCTATGCAGAGCCGCTAAGAGCCGATCAAGCTGAAACCAAACTCTTTACATAAAGGTCCAAAGTCGCTGCTGTCAAACGTTAGCAGCTGTTTAATACCACTCTCACCCATAACAGCCAAAATACTGCAATCAACAAAACCCACGTTCTTAGCCTTGATGTTTCGGAATGTTCGCCAACTTAACGTGTTTAAGCCCTCGTCAATATGAATTTTTGCGATTTGGGGCTCTGAAAGAATACTCTGGCCAGCTGATATGGCCGTAGCCCGTCCAACTCGTTGTGATAAGACAGTTAAAACTTCAAGCAGTACATAATTTGATATGTACAGCTGTGATCTATCTCGATCTAGCTGATTAGCTATTTTAGCCGCCCTGCCATGCAGGCTATCTGAGCGGTTGTATAAAGCAATCAAGAAGTTTGAGTCTACAAAAACATCGGCCCTAGTTGCCATAGAGGTATTTGTCCATATTTTTGGCTAGGTCGGGTGGGCCAGAGCCTCCAGCCTTTTGGGCCCACTTGGCCTGGGCTAAAAGCCATTGACCACCGCTGCGGTAAGCCGGTTTTTTACCGCTAACCAAAGACGTGGCATCTAGCTTCTCGTCAATGAGTCCACGGATAACCTCAGATACACTACTGCGCTTTTTCAAGGCCATATTTTTTAGGCGGTCATGTTGGTTGGGGGCTAAGTATATTTGGGTCCGTTTCATAATTTTAGTATACATCATGATGTATATAAATGCCAGTCTGGTATGATAAAACATATGGGTAAGGGTTTGGTTAGCTTGATGTTGGCGATTGGGGCATCTACCTGGCTTTTTAACCACTTTCAGCAAACTAGTGGTAATAACACGGTCAGGTCGCTAAAGGCAGCCGCCATAGCCGGCTTGGTTATTTTTGCCTTTTCGTTTGTAATTTTTGGTTTAATCCTATGAGCGACAGTATCTTTACTAAAATTATTAAAGGTGAAATCCCCTGCCATAAGATTTATGAAGATAATAAAACCTTGGCTTTTTTAGATATTGAACCAATTCAACCGGGCCATGTATTAGTAATATCTAAAAAGCAGTTACATATTTGGGATTTGCCTGACGCAGACTACGAAGCACTGATGAAAACAGTCAAGAAAGTTGCTGATCGTATTACCAAGGTTCTGACCCCTGGTCGGGTAGGCCTACAGATAGTAGGGGTTCACATACCTGATCATGCTCATGTACACGTCTTTCCTTTCAACAATATGGCAGAGTATAGGGCTGTACCAAGACCAGCTTCGGATACAGATCTGGCTGCGATGGCCAAAAAACTAGCCTTTTAGTACAAATTTTCTTGGCTAAGCGACCTAAAACCAGTATTATAAGGCCATATGAGGTGGAGTTTTAGGTGGTGCTATGGATGAGCAGGCACTAGGGAAAAGATTGCAGCTAGCTAGAAAAAGGGCTGGCTTAACCCAACAGGAGCTGTGCCAAAAAGCTGGCCTTAGTTACTCTACCCTGGCTAAGATTGAACGCGGGGCTATCCGCTCGCCCAGTGTCTTTACGGTCGCCCACATAGCAGCGGCTACCGGCACAGCGCTTCAGGAACTATTAGAAACTGTCGATAAGAGCTTAAGCTCTTCTGCTTCAACTGCTAGTAAAAAACGTTCCAAAACAGGGGTAAGGTTCGTTTATTTTGACGTTAATGGAACTCTTGTACGCTTTTACCAACGAGCCTTTACTGAAGCTGCCCAGGACCTTGGTGTAGCCGCAGACGTTATTGAAACACTGTTTTGGCGCCATAATGAGGGGCTATGCAGCGGGCGCACCAGTCTGGAAGACTTTGACCAGGAGATCTCTAAAGAATTAGGTGCCAGCGTCTTTGATTGGCACAAATATTACATGGAGAACGTCCAGGCCATGCCCGGCATGGACGAGCTGCTGCGCTGGTGTGCGCAGCATTATGAGATTGGGATTTTGAGCAATAATGCCGCCGGCTTTATTGATGAGCTTAGGCGCAAGGGACTAATTCCGGATGTTGAGTTTAAAACTATCGTTGACTCCTGTCAGGTAGAGACCGTGAAGCCCGAGCCAAAGATTTATGAACTGGCCCAGGAACTGGCGGCGGCAGAGGTAGGTGAGATCCTGCTGGTTGACGACACCAGGTCGTTTTTAACAGCTGCTGACCAGGCCGGCTGGCAGGTACTGTGGTTTGATGAAGATAATCCCGAAGATAGTATTGATAAGATCAAAAAATACCTAGAGTTTTAGGGATTTCTCGAAAACCTTGAGCTCGGCTTGCATGGTGTGTAACTTAGCTTTTTCTTCTGCCAGTTGAGACTTTGTCTCTTCAACCAATTTTTTAGGCGCCCGGGCAACATAGGCTTTGTTAGCCAGCCGGCCCTCCAGTGTCTTTATTAACCCTTCCTGTTTATGAACCTGGTTTTTAAGCTTCTGCAGGTATGATTTAGCCTTGTGATGATCAATATCCAACCAAACACCTGTTTTGGTTCCTGTCAGACGGATCCCCTGCCCGGCTGCGGTTTTCTCGACCCCTCCTAGCCTGCCCAGGCGCTTAACTAGTTCCCTATTGGCTTCAATTAGCTCACTGTCTTTATAAAGCAGCGTTGGCTTATTAACGCCCACGTTAGTGGCTATCTGCCTAGCTTCAGTGATTATCTTCTTCAGTTCTTCAAACTGCCGGGCTTTAGTTTTATCGGCCTTGGCAATCTCAGGCCAAAGCTCCGAAGCTAGCAAGCTCTTTTTACCTAGCTTTTGCCAGGTAGTTTCGGTAATAAACGGCGCAAACGGGTGAGCTAATTTGAGTGTACTTTCCAGCACCTCGTTCAGCATTCCAATATTGAGATCGACCTTGCTGGCTTCAATGTACCAATCGGCAAAATCGTCCCACACAAAATGGTACAAAAGTTCATATGCTTCACTAAAACGGAAGCTATCCAGGGCTTTGTTAATAGCGGCTGCAGAAATACTTAACTTGTTAAGTATCCAGTGATCAGCTGAACTTTTGGAGACAATCTCACCCCTGTTATTGCCGCTATCTTCGATATAGCGGGCAATGTTCCAGAGCTTGTTGGCGAAGTTCCGGTTAGTCACAATCTTGCTCTTGCCAAGGCGCTGGTCATTACCAGCAGTGGTGCCGGCTACCAGTGCCAGCCGAAGCGCATCGGTGCCATACTCCGGGATAACTTCCATCGGGTCAACGATAGTGTCAGGGTCGCTTTTGCTCATCTTTTTACCATGCTCAGTCCGTACCAGACCGTGAAGATAAACTGTCTTAAATGGCACCTGACCAGTGACATAGGTAGTAGCTAAAATCATCCGTGCCACCCAGAAGAAAAGAATGTCCCAACCGGTTTCCATAATGTCTGTGGGATGATAAGTCCTATAATCCAAGCTTTTGGCAAGCAAATCTTCCAACGACAGCGAATAGTCCTTGGCTAGGTCTTGGTCAACCAACGTGCTCCAGGTCCAAAGAGCTGAGGAAAACCAAGTATCCAGCGTATCTGGGTCCTGCTCCCACCCCTGCCCTTTTGGCGGGGTAACACCGACATAAATTTCCGGCACGACTTCTTTCGGTTTGAAGCTATATTCATAAACCCAGATCGGGTAAGCCTCATTCATCTTTCTGGCGGGATAATATTTCTTGAGCGCGGCGATCAGCTCACTAGTATTTTTGTAAGTTACATAGTGGGCTTTGTCGGCTAGATTTACCTTGCCGACAGTAGTTTTTTGGATGCTTTTAAGAGTGATTTCGCCAAAAATAATTCCCGTTTGGGTGTTTTCGGCCAAAACTTTATCGCCTGGCTTTAATCCTCTATCTCGCTGGCGGTAGGTCTTTGTTTTACCCAGGAAGAGTTGGTTCATAACTGTCTGGTCAAAGCCCATAGTAGGCTGAACTGACTTTTTATACCACACCGGAACTTGGTGTCCCCACCAGATCTGTCGTGATATACACCAATCACGCAGATTATCTATCCAGTGGTAGTAAACTTTCTCAAAGCGCCTAGGCAGAATTTTAATATCCCCGTCTTCAATAACCGCCCGCATAACCTCTTTAAGGGAGCGCCGTTGGCCCTTCCACTGCACAACCGGGCGGTTAACATCAACAAACCATTGCAGTTTAATCTGCGGCTCAATAACTCCTTTACCGCGGTCATTTAGGGCGACATTATGAGTATATTCTTCTTGCTTGACCAACAGGCCCTTGGCCTTAAGCTTCTCAACGATTTTCGGCCTGGCCTCTTCGATGTTTTGGCCGGCAAATTCGACGGCAATTGGCAACAGCTTGCCATCAAAACCGATAATCTGGTCCTTTTCTAAACCGTGGCGCTCGGCAATCTCAAAATCCGTTCTGTCGTGCCAGGGGGTGATAGTCATCACCCCTGTTCCAAAGCTTGGATCGACCGCCTCATCTTTGATGACCGTAGCCTTGACCTTGCCATTAATCCACTCGGCTTCAAAGGTCTCACCGTGCTTATACTGAGCATAGCGTTTGTCTTTGGGGTGCATTACCACGTATTTGTCGCCAAATTTAGTCTCCGGCCGGGCGGTACCGATCTTAAAGGGACCGTATTGTAGGGTGTAAAAAGGGGCTTTCTGTTCTTTATAAACCACCTCGTCATCTGAAACGGTAGTTTCCGACTTGGGATCCCAGTTGACAATCCGGTGACCCCTGTAAATCAGGCCGTCGCTATACATCTTGACGAAGACTTCGTTAACACAGCGGTTTAAGGTCTCGTCTAAGGTGTAGCGTCCCCTGCTCCAGTCACAGGAAGCGCCTATAGCTCTTATCTGGGTATTAATAGTGTCGCGGCTGTTACCGACAAACTCACGGACAAGCTTAATAAACTCCTCCCGCCCAACAGCGTGTTTATCTGTTCCCTGCTCTGCTAGTTTTTTCTCGATGATGGCATTGGTAGCTAAGGCAGCGTGATCTGTTCCAGGTAGCCACAGCACATCTTTACCTTTTTGCCGTTGGTGCCGAGCGATAATATCTTGCAAGGTTAAAAATAAGGCATGGCCGACATGCAGCGTCCCCGTTTCATTAGGTGGCGGCATGGCCATCGAAAAGTGCGGCTTTGAGCTGTTAGGATCAGCGATAAAGACCCGGCTCTTCTCCCAGAGGTTATAGATATCCCTTTCGTATTTACTAGCTTGGTAGGTTTTCGGTAAACTCATCTGTTCCACAGTATAACAAACCGGCCGGATACGGCCGGTTATTTCATCTTTCTTATAAAAACCAACACCTTAATACTAGCCTTTCACAAGAAAAAGGAAACACAAACAGACCTTATATGGCTTTTGTTTTTACCCATCAAGGCCGCTAATAAGCAGGATGACAGCTTGCTCGGGGTTGTTTGTTTGATCTAAGTATAAGCTTATTGACAGAGGTAAACAAGGGACATTTAGGTGTATAAGTTCTTACATCGAGAGGCTGGCAGATACTTCCAGCGAGTAGGGATCAGCCGGCTTTTGGCTGTCTTTGGCTTGAAAGCAACCCAAGGTAGCTACCATGGCGGCATTATCTGTACAGAGCTTGATGTCGGGGTAAATAACGGAGGTAGATAGCTGTTTGGTGGCTTGTTTACGCAGTTCGCGGTTAGCAGCCACCCCACCAACAATGACCACACTGGCCGGCTGGAACTCCCAGTTGGCTCTTTTCAGGGCGTCTATTAATGTCTGGACGGCTGTTGTCTGAAAACTGGCGGAAATGTCGGCTTTTTGGACCTTTGTTAAGACCCCTGGCAGCTTAGCAGAAGGGAAGGTGTAATCCTGGCCGGCCAGCTGCTGGGCGGCCCGTAAAACGGCTGTTTTAAGGCCGGAAAAACTGAAGTTATAGGGGTTATCTAGCTTGGCTTTGGGTAATTTTATAGCCTCCGGATCACCTTTTTGGGCAGCTTTGTCTATAGCCGGCCCACCAGGGTAAGGCAGACCGAGCATTTTGGCGACTTTGTCGTAGGCTTCACCCACGGCGTCATCAGTAGTTTGACCCAGGAGCTTATATTTACCAGGGTTTTGGAACAAAACCAGTTGGCTGTGGCCGCCCGAAACAATTAAAGCAAGTAGAGGAAATTCGGGCTGTTTAGCCGGCAAGTCATAGCCGGGCAAGGCAGTCTGGGTTAAGAAGGTAGCAAAGACATGCGCCTGCAAGTGATTAACAGGGAAAAGAGGCTTGTTTTTAGCGATCGCCAGTGTCCGGGCTGTCAAAACACCGATGAGCAGGCTGCCAATTAAGCCTGGACCCTGGGTTACAGCAATGGCGTCAATACCATCCCAAGTGGTTTTAGCGGTCTTTAAAGCCTGGTCAATAACAGGAGTGATAATCTCTAAATGACTGCGGGCGGCAATTTCTGGCACTACACCGCCGTAGGCGGCGTGTAAATCAACTGAACTAGCAACAACGTTGCTGAGTAACTTGTAACTATCTTCGACTACCGCTGCTGCCGTTTCGTCACAAGATGTTTCGATACCTAAAACCCGCATTGCTACAGCGTAGCGCGTTTTAGACTATAGCGTAAATTGCTTTAGGCAATGGCCTTGGCTAACTTGCCTGACTGGTTGATCAGTTTTCTATCAAAGGTATAAAGCGGTAGGGCATCATTGAGTTGGGCGTAGTAAACGGCGCAGCAATCGATAAAAGATAGGGCTGGGTGTGAAACATAAAGACTGAGGGCGGGGTAAAACAGCTGGTTGTTACAGCTGAAGCTTGGATCATCGAGGATCCGGCCAATAGCCCTAGCGATCTCTTGGCGGTTAAAACCATAATCTTTCCCACCTAGGATAAAAACCAACTCGGCAATTACCATATCGGCTACCTCAAAGCTGAGGCCTTGGTCCAGTAAATCAGTGACTGCCTGGGTTTGCTCGGGGATGTCGTTTAGCAGCAGCCTAAGCAAGCCATTGGCGTCAATTGAGGCTCTTTTTGCCATATTTCTCTGCTACATAAGCCTCAAAACCGGCTCCGCTTTTATAAGGCTTTGGCGGCCAATTACTGTTTCGTTTCAAAATAGCCTGATTTTGTTGCTGTAACTCCTTCCAACTAAGCGCTGGGCGGATTCTTATAGTCTTATCAGTAGAATCCGCTAAAAAATTGACCTGGTTACCGGGCTTCAGGTTGAGTTGGCGACGCAAGTGGGCCGGTATGGTGATAGTCCCTTTACTGGTGACAATAGATGAGTAGTTCATGACTTACATTATAGCTAGCGTAATACACTATGTCAATAGTATTACTAAACTACCTACGTATTCCATACTAAAGCCAGCTAAATTAGCTATACTTTAGAAGATGAGTTTTAGAAGTGTCGTTAAGGCTTTTATCCCCAGGAAACTGTTTAAGACAATTGAACCATGGGGCCATTTGGCCGAGGCCGTTTTGTTCAATATCTTCAATGGTTTCCCAGCCAAAAACCTGAAGGTCATAGGGGTTACCGGCACTAACGGTAAGACTTCGACCTGTTTTTTAATTCATAAAATGATGGTCGAAGCCGGTTACAATGTTGGCCTAGTGACAACCGTTGGCTATGGGGCAGGGAATGAAATTAAGCCGCAGATCCACCATATGACGAACGTGGCTGTACCAGAGCTAATGCAGCGGCTAAAATGGTTTAAAAAACAAGGAGTTGAATGGTTAGTGCTGGAAACTACCAGCCACGCTTTGGCCCAAAATCGGCTGTGGGGTATTCCTTTTTCCGTAGCGGTGATGACTAACGTTACCCATGAACACCTGGACTACCACGGCAGCTTTGAGAGCTATCGGGATGCCAAGCGTAAGTTATTTAGGCTGGCAAATAAGAATAAAAAGGGCCTTAGAACAGGGGTTATTAACGCCGAAGATCCTAGTTCTAGGTTCTTTGAATTAGATATTTCCCACCCTCTAACTTACGGTCTAAAAACCGGGGAGATAAGGGCTACGGATATCAAAGCGACTTCTACAGGCAGTGATTTCACAGTCAAAAGTCCTGCTCTTAAAGATCGGCAACTAAAAATCCACGTCAATCTGCCTGGCAGCTTTAATGTATATAACGCCCTGGCGGCTGTCGGTGTCGGTTTGGCCCTTAAGATGGAGCCTGAGCAAATAGAGCGGGGAATTGCGGCTTTGAAGAGCGTAGAAGGCCGTATGACGGCCATTGAAGCCGGCCAACCCTTCAGCGTAATAGTAGATTATGCGCATACACCAGACAGCTTTGAAAAACTCTTTAAAGACTTAAAACCGGTTGTTAAAGGTAAGCTAATCGTCATGTTCGGCTCAGCTGGCGGCCAAAGAGATAAAGCTAAAAGGCCGTTGCAGGGTGAACTGGCCGGTAAATACGCTGATGAGGTCATTTTAACTGAGGAAGATGACCGCGATACTCCTGGTATAGAGATTTTAAATCAGATTGCCGAAGGTGCCCGCAAGGCCGGCAAAGTTCTAGATAAAGATCTGTTTCTGGTACTAGATCGTACCGAAGCTATTAAGTTTACTTTGGGCAAGGCCCAAGCGGGAGATACAGTTCTGCTGCTAGGTAAAGGCCATGAAAAAACCATTGAGCGGGCTGATGGCGAGCATCCCTGGAATGAGATCGGAACAGCTAAAATGCTATTGAGTAAATAAGGAGTTAATGTAGATAATCGCGCTGTTATCTCTTGTATATTAGAGATAATCGGGCTATTATCTCTGGTATGATTAACCGAACACTCGAGAAAGTCATTAAAAACTCTCTTGGCAAGGGCAAGGTTATAATTGTCTATGGCCCACGCCGAATAGGTAAAACTACGCTAGTTAAAAAAATCCTGGCCGAAGCGCCCAAGGATCAGCAGCTATATCTAAACTGTGATGAACTACAAACCCAAAACGAGTTGGCCCCCACCAGCCTAGCAAGTTTGGAGCAAGTTATTGGGTCTGCCCAGCGGATTGTGATTGATGAAGCCCAGAGGGTCAGAAACATTGGTCTAACGCTTAAAATACTGATAGATGCCCACCCAGAGCTGGATATTATCGCCACTGGCTCATCTTCGTTTGATTTGGCCAATAAAGTCAAAGAACCGCTTACCGGCCGAGCCTATGAATTCCAATTAATGCCGGTCTCGTTAGCTGAGCTTATCGATTACTTCGACTACCGGCCTCGCCAACTGGAAGGAGTTTATGAGCGGCTGATGCGTTATGGCGCCTACCCAGGGCTACTAGAGCTGAGTGGCGAACAAGCTGAGCAGGAGCTATCTACGATTGCTTCACAATATGTATATAAAGATACCCTTGAGCTGGTTGAGCTGCGGCAGCAACAGCTATTGCCTAGACTGCTAGAAGCCCTGGCTCTGCAGATGGGCAGTGAAGTTTCCTACCATGAACTGGGCGTACTTTTGGGCGTTAAGCTCGAGACCATTGCCCGCTACATAAGCCTGCTGGAACAGGCCTTTATAGTCTTCCGCTTGCCAGCCTTAACCGGCAACCAGCGTTCCCAATTAAGTAACCGCAAACGCAAGGTCTATTTTTACGACTTAGGTGTTCGTAACGCCTTAATCCGTAACTTCAACGAACCATCGCTTAGGCCAGACGCCCAAGCGCTTTGGGAGGCGTTATGCGTTAATGAGCGCCGTAAATACCAGGCTATGAACCAGGGGAATATCAACATGTACTACTGGCGCGGCCTATACGGGGAGGTGGATATGCTCGAAAGTCGGGCCGGTCAATGGCAAGCTTTTGAGTGCCAGTGGGATGATGAGAAGTTCTTAGTTCCTAAATATTTCAAACAGCAATTCCCTGAGGTGCAGCTGCATCTTCTGAGTAAAAGCACTTTGCACGAATACGTCGTATAAATGAACTTAAGTCTTATAGATCAAGCTCAAGCGTTAGACATTTAACACCACCGCCACTCTTTCGAAACTCTAAAATGGACGTGCCTATAACTTCAAACCCAGCATCGCCGTATTTCCGTAACAGGCTAGGGGATTCATCACTACAAATAACAGTTTTACCGTCACTGACAGCATTTAGGCCGAAGCCTTTGGCTTCTTCTTCAGTCGCTTCGATCAGGCGGGGGACTGCCTGACGTAATTTTTCTTGGCTGTCATCATCAATAGCTCCAGGATAGTAGGCGACAGTCTGATCATCCAGCACGGCTAGGGAAGTGTCCATGTGGTAAAAACGGGG
>Ga0209542_10005936_pt1 | contig 24045 bp, 21 predicted proteins | sample RifCSPhighO2_01_FD_184028 | JGI IMG/M metagenome (GOLD analysis project Ga0209542, IMG submission 184028) | Soil microbial communities from Rifle, Colorado - Rifle CSP2_plank highO2_0.1 (SPAdes) (version 2) | ecosystem: Environmental > Terrestrial > Deep subsurface > Rock core/Sediment ...
CTTGACTCGTGGAGTGTGTGCTTGCGCGGAGCGCGGAGAGACTTGCGCAGAAGCGTCAGCGGCAGTAGTAACCGCCTTCTTGGCGCGGGGTTTCCGTGCCTTTTTTATCGTTGCTTCCGCTGTCATACCCGGTTAGTAGAATTTCGAATAGTTCTTGCTGCTGTATAAATACTTTCGACGAACATGTCTTGACTTCGGTTGTTATTCCTTTACTGCTGGTCAATATGCCACGACCAAAGCAATTCGAAATTTCACTACCGGGTCATAGAACCCGCAGAGTATGCACCAAGCGAGAAAAAAACGCAATCCCGGGCAAATGACGCACAGGGAGCAGTTGCCACGGGCTACCATGAGCCACATACTTACACCATGCTCGGACTCGGATGGGTCGTCTTTATCGCTGAGTGTATTCTCGCGCTTTCCTTTGGCGTGCTCTTTTGGCATTTCTGGACGCACTCCGCAATGAGCCGCTCCGTGGCCAAGCGCGCGATTTTCGTCTACGCGGCGGGGTGTATTGTCTTCCTGCTCCTCACCCTCTTTCTCCCGCTATGACCGATACATCTCCGGATGACGAACAAGTGCTCCTCGTCGTGCACAAACACTGGGCATCGCTTCTCGGCGAGGCGGCGCTCACCATCGTGCCGGGGCTCACCATCCTCTCACTTCTTCTGCTCTTGCGCGGATTGCCCATCACGCTCGCGGACGCGACGGTACATGCAGTCATCACGCTTCTTGTGCCATTTTGTTTCCTCACACTGTGGACGATACTCGCCGTCCAGTGGACCAATTACTACCTGGAGATGTTTGTCGTGACGGACCGGCACATCTTCTACACGACACAGGTGAATTTCACCGAGCGGACCGTCTCGCAATGGAATATCCATGATGTGAGCCACGCGACGGTACATGTCGGCGGGCTCGTCGAGTCATTTTTTAATTACGGCTCCATCACCATTGAAGGCCGCGACGAAAATATCCCGGTCACCGTCGGCGGCATTCCCGACCCCGAATACGTCGCGGCTGTTATTCTCAAACAGGACGACCGTTACGGCGAGCTCAAGGAAACCGCGCGCAAGCAGCGCGAGCTCTTGCATTTCTTCAGCCACGAGGTCAAAGGCCACCTCGCCAAAAGCAAAGCCGCGTTCGCATCTATAGTAGAGGGCGATTACGGCCCCATCTCCTCTCCGCTCGACACAATGGCGCACCAAGCGCTCGCCGATTCGCAGAAAGGCGTCGAGACCGTGATGTCTATGCTTGATAATTCAAACGCCGAAAGCGGCGCGATGCGTTTTGAGAAGAAACCGTTCGACCTCTCGGCGCTCGCGCACCGTGTCGCGGAAGAATTCCGTCCGCGGGTGGAGCGCAAAGGGCTCATGCTGCTCACCTCAATTGACGACGCGTGCGTACTCACGGGCGATGAAGAAAAAATCGAGCGGCACGTGCTGCGCAATCTTCTGGAGAACGCGCTGCGCTACACTCCCGTGGGGCACATCACGCTTTCGCTCAAAAAAATGGAGGGTGGTGTCCGTCTCTCCGTCGCCGATACGGGAGTCGGCATCGAGGAGAGTGACATGCAAAAACTTTTCACCGAAGGAGGACATGGCGAACATTCAAAAGACGTCAACGCCGACTCAACCGGCTTCGGGCTCTTCGTCGCCAAACAAGTGGTGGAAGCGGGCGGCGGCCGCATCTGGGTACAATCGGAGGGCACCGGCACGGGCTCGAATTTCTTCGTCGAATTTCCGTTGGGGTGACGGTATAAAAATCAACGTATGTCCGTGCGCTCTAGGATGTCGAATCCGCTCGCGACGGCATCGCAGAGAAAATCCTCCAACTGACTGTGGTCGCCGGTCGTTTGGGCTTTAAAAAGATAGGTATAGTACAGACGCTTCTGTTCTTGGCGAATGATTGCCGGGGGTATATTTTTCTTGAGAAACATGGCACCCATCAGCAAGCGACCGACGCGGCCATTGCCGTCGGAAAACGGATGAATCTGTTCAAACCTGCTGTGTACGCTCGCGGACAAGCCAATCGCGTCTCCCTGAGTCATACCGGCGTCGGAGAGAACTTTCGGCATGAGATTGGGTATGCTCTGATAATTGGCCGTCGGCAGACTGACACCGGTGATGCGGACGGCGTGTCGGCGATACAGACCCGCATCCGGCCGGATGCCGTTCATTAAAATCCCGTGCAATTTTAATAAGAATTCCTCGTTGATTTTCCGTTTTCGGGCCACGTGGTCGAACATGTAATTCAGAGCGGTCTGGTGATTTTTGGCCTCCAATTGTTCGGTTAAGCTTTTATCCGGCAGAGCGGCGTTATCGAAGAGCACTGCCGCCGTGTCGGGTTCGGTGAGCGTACTGCCTTCAATGCTATTGCTGTGATACGTGAGTTTCAAGATAAACTGATCGCGAATATCGGGGTTGCCGACGATTTCGGAGATGACGTTCTTATGCTCAGTTGATTTTTGCCTTAGTAAGCGTTTCTTGGCTGAGAGCCGGTCGACAGAAATTACCTTTTGACCGGTTACTTCCAAAAATAATTCCTCGATGGTCGCCTGCATCTTTGCCCGCGGCGTGGACTTTCCGCCCCGCCAACTGTTGAGCGTAGCAAAAGATACTCCGAACTTGTCGGCGAGCTTGGTCTGGGTCAAGCCCAACGTTTTTTGGATGACTTCGAGTTTTTGGGGTATTGTCATATCGGTTGACGTGGACTGCACCGTCGCATAGACATACTAGCAAACTTTATAAAGTTATCAAATATCGCCGTAACTTTATAAAGTTCAACGGCGGCCGCATCTGGGCGAGCTCGGAAGGTGCAGGCACGGGCTCAAATTTCTTCGTCGAATTCCCGTTGGGATAAAACCTGAAGCCAGTCTGGGTTCCTGGGTAGTAGAAAGTGCCGCTGTGACAAGCTCTACCGCTTCGGCGCAGGCGTGATTTCGAATGTATCGTGGTCCTTTTCAAATTTGAGCCTAAAACTGTCGAAAAACACCTCCTGGCCAAGCAATATATTCACATGCTTCGTGTCTACATACCAAGCCGGTACTTCCATGGTCATGTTCATTTTCGGTATCCGGAACGAAAACGTTGAAGCGCGTGTCGCGACCCGTTTTTCCCCGATGCCAATTATTTCTCGTTCTTTGGCATTTGATAGATCAATGCCGAGGAAGCCTGCGTACTGCGCATTCAGTGTAGTCGTATCAGCTCCCGAATCAATGACTGCAGGGACGATTAGTTTTCTGCCTTGCGCATTTTCTATCTCCAGTTCAAGAATGGGCCTCTTCACCATTTTGCCTCTTGTGTCCATGAGGCCGGCCGCCACGGTATATTTGAATTTCATCAAAAGACGGCTGGTGCGTACCCGAGAGGCGGGAGAACTTGCATGACGACTTGCTCGCTGGTGTCAGATTTCTTAAGCAGCGACTGAAGCGTATCCGCCACCGCTAGAACGGTGTGGTAATCCCTCGAAAGTGCGACCCATTTGCCGGCATAATCTTTCTTAACAACAGAGAGGTCCAGACCTTCAACGACATCACTTTGATTACTCATACCGGCTCATTGTACCACATTCATAAAAGATTCCACGGGCTATGACCTCTTCGTCGCCAAACAAGTGGTGGAAGGAAACGGCGGCCGCATCTGGGTACAATCGGAGGGTACCGACGCGGGCTCGAATTTCTTCGTCGAGTTTCCTTTGGGCTGAGTATAAAAAGGTCCAGGCGCACACACGTTGCAGTATGCGCGCCGGGTTTGGGCGAAGACGCGACGGCACAGCGCCGTCTCACTTCTGTCCCGATGTCGAGGCTTGTTGCCTGACGGGCGGGTAGACCGCGACGACCGCAAGATATAGGCCGTCGGTGAGGGCGTCCCTGCGGTTGTATTCCGCATTTTCAATCGCAAGCTGGCCGCGCTCGCTCGCCGGCAACATCTTTGCTTTCGTCACCATAGCTTCCAATCGCGCTTTTTCACTCTCCGCGCGCTTGATGACGCCGTTATAGAAGTCTCGGCATGCATCCTTGTCGATTTGTGAATCTTCGCGCGAGCAGGCGGAGTCGCGATTGGTCTTCAGCACTTTGAGGCCGTCTACCTTTACGCTGACTTTCTTTTCGGTGCCCGCAATCCATAATGACCACGGGTCCTCGTTCTGCGATTGGGCCACCGCTGGCACCGATAAAAGAATAGAAGCGATGATTACGGCTAAGTTCAGTCGCATAGACGTAACTCCTGGTTGCCTTGGTTGGACTCAATTTCTCCCGCATACAGCGCGGGACTTTAGCGAGTTGCATTGTACCACGTTACTAAGTGGTTTGCAAGATTCTGCCTGTGGATAGCTCCCTATTCACCATTAAACGACGTACAGACTCCTAGCGCACCGCAAAGCTGCTATCATGTCCTCATGATTGGCAAAGGGATGGGAGTCCTCGCGCTTGCTGCGGTGTTAGGCTTCGTTTCGTATTACGAGACTTCCCTTCTTCAATCCCACCAACAAGCGGCGGCGGCTCCGGCGATAGCAGGCGTACTCGCAGTCATTCCTATCGCCCCTCTACAAAAAACTGTGCCCACCTCGATGCCTCCGGATTATTCCGGGTATAACAAAGCAGACGCGGATAAAATGTGTCTCCGTTCCGATGCTACCCAGTGTTACTTCACCAGCGAAAAAACAGACTACGTTTGCGACGACCCGCGCAAGTCGAAATGTGACGCTGCAACTGCTGCGCCGCCCGGTACCCAACAGACGACGATGCTACCGCAATCATCCCAAATAGCAGCTGCTACCGTGGCGCAGCCTCAATGTGTGAGTCCAGAAAAGCGAAAAAAGAACCTGACGAAAATCAAGTGTTATGCGGTAAGCACCGATGGCAAGAATACTCCAATCAGCGAGGGCCACTGTATAGCGTATTTTGACTGTCGCGCTGAGAAAGTTCTCAATAGGAATACGGGGCAAATGGAGGTTCCCAAGGTACAACTTGCCTCGAAAGATGGTGTCATTCTGGTATCCAATACCACTGGAGCGCCGACCGGTGCCCAGAATCAGGCACCGCCGGTAGTGCCTACTAGCGCAACAAATCCGGCACCACCCCAAGCAACAGCTGCGGCAACCGTACCTGCTTCAAGAGATAACTTTTCGCCGGCGTACCAAAACCCAACTGACACATCGGGGCAGCGAACATCGTCAAGCTTCGACGCAAATCGGGAAATTCAACGGTATGGCGGTTCTGGCAGTACGGGCAGCACTGGCTCTACCGGGAGTGGCGGAGGTCTTACCGGGCAGACACAGCCGAGCGGTTCGGCTTTTGAGCAGGGCGGATTTTACAGAGCGGGTGGTACAAATCCGAGCGGAAATCTCGCGGGCAGCAATCCCTCGAGTTATTACACGCCCGGTTACTACGGCGCAGGATTACGCGGACAGAACACGTTTGGAGGTACGGGCTTTTCAGGTTCCCGCAGCAGCGGACGAGTAGCAAGCTCTTTCATCTCCGGCTTCGCGTCACTTATCGGCGGCCTCTTCTCGGTGCCCACCAACAGCGTTGTAAATTACGTCCAATCCTTCGTGGGCGGTTCACCACAACAAACGCCCGCGAATGAGAACGGCGGGCAACAGCAGACGTACGCACCGGGGCAAATCATCGTCGTCGTCCCTTACCCGATGCCGACTTCGCGTACTACCGTCGGTGGGCAACCTACTCAGCTTCCTCCGCGGCCCACGTCCACCACGGACGCCTACGCGGAGCTCCGCGAGATGGCGAGACAGGCGGGTGAAATACCCGGCGCAACGGTTTCCACCGGCGCGCAGGAAGACAGAGTGACGGCGGCGTTCTCCGGGCAGGAGGGAGAGACGCGGCCGGGAGCGTCGCCTGCGGGGAATCAAAACGCAAACGGACAGAGCGGGGCGACACCTGCAGCAGGGACGCAAAGCGGGCTTTCACGCGGCGGGCTGCAGACGGGCACAACCTCCCTCTCCGGGGAACAAGCGACAAGTACGCACGCGACCTCCACCTCGTACAAGGAACCCAAGGTGGTTGAAATCGGCACTCCCGTTGACATCACGGACCTCGGAAGCTACGAAGCTGTCCTCGCCTACTTGAAGGGCGATTGGGCGCGCACCGAGCGCACTGCGCTTCAGAATAAGGTCGCACTCGCTCAAGCGGAAGTGCAGCAGGACGCCATCCGCGCACAGCTTGAAGCGCTCCAAGACGCGCGCGCCGCTAATCTCTGCGATGATTCCTGCGCCGCTTCGCTCACCGTGCTTCAGAATGAGCTTCCTGTGCTGCAGTCGCGCGTCGAGGCGCTCCAAACGGCAGTCGAGAAAGATGCGCAGCCCCGCCCCTCATCTCCCCCGCCGACGGTGGCGCAAATCGACCGTCTCGTGGAGAGCCTCGCGGACCCCACGTACGAAGCCGCTATCCCCCGGAGTGCTGCGTCGGAGCCGACGGCTGTAAGCGTTGCCGAGCAAGAAGCGCTGCCCGAGGTGCCGCAGACAAAGAGCGAGGCCGTCGTGACGCGTGTCGTGCAGAGTATCTGGAACTTCTTGAAATCGATTTTCCTTCCGCCTACCACAGAGTCGGCAAAACCGCGCGCGAGCTGCTCACTCTTCGCATCGCTTTTTGGCAGGTGTAAGTAGGGGCTGTGCCTGTTTGGGCTCGCCCGCAGGCTGGTACAATTGCAAGCATGAAAAGAGGAGAGGTGAGTTTTCTCGTACTTATCACTCTCATCGTCTGCGGTTCATACGTTTTGGGTAGTCCGGGAACCGCGAGAGAAGCTCTCGCGGCACAAGCGGCAACGCCGTCATCAGCAAAAAAACAGGAGCCCGCATATAAGCTCTGTCCGCCTCAGACGGCAACCGAGAGATACAGCAGCAGCAAACCCATCTATCCCAACAAGTACCAAGTACCGGATCCCGTACGGGGAGGCTTCATAACGATAACCAACCTGTACGGCAAATCGTGCAGCACCATCAATGAGGAGCTGCGTATTTACATACGAAGCGCATGCAGAGGTCCATGGGATTGTCGCGCCATTGAATACGTGGACGAATCCGGCAAGATACATCCGGTAACGAACGACCGTTTTAACTCTTCGCCGCCGGTTCCTTGCACCGGAGGCGGATTGATTATTTCTACCGCCTGCGGGGCAGATACGCCTCCGAAACTCGAAACGCCGCAAATACCCACTCCTCCGACAACCCAAGGAAACGAAATTATAAACGCCTTCAATCCGCAACAGACTCCTGCGACGCCCGCGCAAAATCAGGCCAGCCAAGCCGCCCCCGCCGGGCAGGAAGTGACACCGCCGGCGAGTTCCCTACCAAGTGCGGCACCCATCGTCCCGGCAGGGTCACCCGGAAGTGCGGCCGCCCTCCCGGTGCCGGACAATCCGTACACTGCCCCGGCGCTTCTGCAAGCGTACCGGTCCTTTTCCATATTCCCCCAACAAATAACTTTCCCCTCCTCATACTCTCCGCAATCCCGGACACAGGAAAGCAGGGTGCAATCATCAATGAACGCTTTCGCTCCTTCGTTCGCTCCGATGCTGTTGAACAGTCTGCTGCCGGCCACCTTAGCTCCCCTGCGAACCTTCACCCAACTATTATTCGCTCCCATTATTCCGATAGACAGGCCCGGAGTCTCCACCCCATCGCAAAATCCGGCCCGTGGGAGGCAGCTCGTGGTATATGAATTGACACTACCGCCTCCGCCTCAAAGAGATACCGACGAAATGATACCTGAAAGACAACGGGAAGAAACTCTAGGTCCAACGATGGCAAGCGAAGGTACCGTGACGACAGGAGCCGGTGCGTTCTACGCCGGGCAGAAAATAACAGACGCAACATCTACGGGCAGCACTTCAAACCTTCGGCGGATAGAATCGACAGTGGTTGACATCGCAGTACCTGTTGATATCACGGACCCCGCAAGCTATCAACCTACCTTTGCACCCCTTGATGGTGATTGGACGCGCTTGGAGCGCACGGCGGTCAAAAATAAACTTGCGCTGGCAGAAGCGGAAGCCGGATATTCGGCCATCACAGCTCAGATGGGTGCACTCCGAGAGGCGCAGGCGGCAGATTTGTGCGGGGAGGAGTGCGACGCATCCCTCGCATCGCTCCAAAATCAACTTTCGATATGGCAGTCGGATGTTGATGAATTCGGAGCCATCGTCCGGAATGACGCCGCCCCCCGCCCCTCATCTCCCCCGCCGACCGTGGCACAGGTCAGGCGGTTTGCCGGGAGCTTCGCGGAGCCGTCGTACCAGGTATCAACTCCGCGCAGCGCCGCGGAAACGCCGGCGGCAGTGAGTGTCTTCGAGCAGGAAGCCGTGCCCAAAGTGCCGCAGACGACAAGCGAGAGAATCGCAACGCGCATCGTGCAAGGCATCTGGAACTTCTTGAAATCGATTTTCCTTCCGCCTACCACAGAGTCGGCGAAGCCGCGCGCGAGCTGCTCACTCTTTGCATCGCTTTTTGGCAGGTGCAAATAGTCTTTACTTTTTCGCGGAAAAATCCGCGCGGAGCGACAGCGCACCGAGCGCGAGAAAGAGCGCAGCCTCCAACCAATTCTGTTGTTGAACGGCCTCGATGAGCGCGATGCCGAAAAAGATAATAAATACCGCAAGATTCGCAAACTCCGGTTTTTTCATACCATAAGAATATCACCACTTTTAGACATCCCGATACTTAACAAAAAAGTTAAGTATCGGGATTAGGAAACGTTTATCCGACAAGAATCTTTGTACTCCGCCGAGGGCTGTACGAGTTCCATATCCAAAAGAATACCACCCGCCCGCATTCCCCCGCCCGCCGGATTCACTAAATGAGACATACTGTCCGTGCTATGCGTCCAAGCGACGATACTTTTTGTTGCGATATGACAAGCGGGTCTTTTTGATGTCGTTTTTCATCACCCTCTTTTCTCGCGCCGTTCGCAGCTCGCTCGCCTTGATGTAGGAATGTCCGAAAATATGTTTTTTATTGCCTCTTTTTATGTCGAAAAAGACGTGCGCAAGGCGACCGTTTATCATGGCAAAACACCAGTGCATATATCTGCATTATAACTCTGCCCGTATGATATTCTCTCTATTATGAAAATCAGCTACGACAAGACTGTTGACGCATTGAATGTCTCCCTACGCACAGGCGTAGTTGCAAAAACACTTGAAGTCGCTCCGGAAATCCTTGTGGATGTGGACAAAAAAGGAAACACACTCAATATCGAAATTATCGGTGCAAGTGAAAAGATAGGCAAGAAGAACTTCGGCAAATGTTATTTAAAACTCAAGAGTGGACTGTTTTAGGGGGGTTTTAAGATTCAAGAGTGGACTCCCGGGACGGCGGGACTGCCGCCCTCCATATCCGCATACTGCCTGTTATTGGTCCATCATCAATCAGCAGTATGTCCTACATTCATATGCGCCTCTCGGAGGCGCAGGTTGTTACTATTCTCACGCAGTACACGCAGAAGAAAATATCGGCAGCGGATGCACAAACGAAGCTCGGGGTGAAGCGCAGCCGCTTTTTCATTCTTGTTGAACGCTTCCGTTCAGACGGCGAGTCATTCGCACTCTTCACTCCCCGCACGGCACAGAGGCGGATATCGGAGAATGCAGAGAAGTACATCAAAGAGGAACTTGAGAAGGAACAGGAACTCATCAAAGATCCTTCGATCCCCATACGTTTCTACAACTACTCCGCGGTGCGGGATGTGTTGAAGGAAACGCACAAGGTCGAGGTCTCCGTGCCAACTATCATTACTCGTGCCAAGGAGCTTGGCTTCTACATTCCCAAGATTGAGCGGGCGAAGCATGAGCGCATCGTTTCCACTGACTTCGTGGGCGAGCTCGTGCAGCACGACTCATCGCACCATCTGTTCTCACCGTTCATGGATACCAAGCTCTACCTCATCACCACACTCGACGATCATTCACGTCTTTTGTTGTTTGCCGACTTCTTTCTTCAAGAAACGACATGGCATCACATCGAGGCCTTGAGCCACGTTTGCACCATGTACGGTGTTCCTCTCAAGTACTACGCAGATCAACATTCCATCTTCCGGTATGTGAAAGACCGAGATGAAAAACGCCCACACAACGAGTACGTGAAATTCACCGATGACGTCGATCCGCAGTGGAAGGCCGCTGTGAGGCGTTGTGGCTCGGATGTTATCTACGCGCTCTCCCCGCAGGCCAAGGGCAAGATCGAACGACCGTATCGATGGATCCAAGACCGCTTGGTACGTACCGCTGCGAAAGAAAAACTGACGACGCTCAGTGAGATGCGCGAAGTACTTCGCGACCTTGTCGATATGTACAACACGCGCTGGGTGCACTCGACGACCAAAGAGATCCCGATTATCCGCTTCGAGAATGCGCAGAACGGAAACTGTTCGCTCTTCAAGCCGCTTCCGCAGGGGCGTGACGCAAACGATCTCTTCTGTCTCGCGTTCAAGCGTACGACCGACGGGTACCGCTCGCTTTCGTTCGACAGTATCTGTTTCCGGCTTCCGAACGCTCGTTCGTACACCGAAACGGAGATTCATCTCGCCCTTGATCCAAAGACTGGCCTCGTCGTGGCTCGTTTTTGGCAAGAGGGGGCCTTCGTGGAGGAGCACAGAATCAAGTTGGCTCAGATGAAGACAGTCCACTTCTAAACTTTACAAGGAGTCCACTCTTGAATTTTTCCTAACAGAAGAACTTCGGCAAAGTGACCGTAGGCAAGCACTCGCTTGCCCTCCCTGCGGTTGCTTAAAGAAGTTACCCCCGCCCCACAGTAATCCCCAAAAAGCCCCGTATTCCATTCCCCGATTCTATCAAACTCATCAAGCAAAATAGGAATATACTATCCGGATGACACCTGAGCAGATATCGGAGAAGCTCGAAATCGCAAAGAAAATCTTTCTTGACCTACATCACATGCTTCTAGAGGTGGGGGCAAATGAACGCTCGATAACTCACAAGTTCGCCGAGTGCATGACTGCCTTGTTTGAGGGGTGGAATGTGGATTGTGAGTACAATCGAGATGGGTACGAACCGAAGAGGATCGTGAAAAACATTAATGAGGTAGTTCGTATTGACGACGATAATGCCGTGACTGCGTTTCCTGACATCATAGTGCACCACCGAGGTGGAAGTGGCGCAGAAAATAACTTACTTGTAATAGAAGCGAAAAAAGATAGCAGTAAGGCGGCAGTGGAGGATGATTGCGAAAAGCTTCGTAGAATCAAAAATTCTCTGAATTATCAGTTCACAGCTTTCATCAACTTTAAGACGGGAGAGCGATGCGGTATCGATATTCGTGAACTAAATGAGTGACGGACAACTTCAAAAGCGATTTTACTGCGGCACGATGCAATACCTCGGACTCCCCGAGCAAAACGGATTCTTAATTCTTTCATAACTTTGTTCATATGAATGTAGGAGTATAATCTCGCCGATGGCCACCAATCCTATTTCCGAAGTCGTTGAGCTCGCTCTTTATCATGGGCGGGAAGAAACCAACATCGAGTATAAGGGCGATGTTCCGTGGACCAATCGCAAAAAAGAACGCGAGATTATGCAGTCAATCTTCGCGATGAGCAATGAGGAGGATGGGGGCATTATCCTAATAGGGGTAGCGGATGACGGGACACGAACTGGACTTTCGACAGCAAATTTCGCGACGTATTCGCACGACACAATAAATCGTCGCATTGAGAACAAAGGCAATCAGCCCATTGCATGCAAGGTCGACAAAATCACTCTCAAGGACAAGGTGGACGGCACAGAAAAGAATTTCGTCATCATTCAGGTTCCAGAAACTCGTGAATTCCCATTCGTTTACACAGGAGGATTAGAACTATGCAACGCCAGTCAACCTCCCCACTTGAGCAACATTGCTTTGCGAAAGAGCGCCCTGTACATCCGCAACAAAACATCAGTCGGAAACAAGGAAATCGAGACGACCCAGGAGTGGCAAGAGCTGATTGAGCGTACGCAGCGCAAGTACGACCGCGAAACCGCCCGACGAGTGTCCTTGCGGGGCGATACCAAAGGGCCGAACCCATTCGACAAAGAACTTAGCATATGAATCCCGATACAAAATCGAAAATTCTTAGCGTCGGTCACTGGCGTGTCGTTATACGTCCAGCCCGACAATATTATGCGTCAGACCGATTTGCCCTGCGAAATCTTGAAGACGTATTGCAGCGCGCTCAAGTTAAATTGCGGGGATGGTATTACCCGCATATCGACCGAGAATCAGTGGTTCACACGAGTCAAATTAAGATCAGTGGTAGTTGCGAGTTTGAATTAATGGGTAAGTTGGAATGTTGGGAATTCACTCGAAGTGGGCAGTTTGGTCATTTATTCGCCATGGAGGATGACACAATAATCGATGAAAAAGCTGCTGAAAAGATTCGCTCAGGAGTTATGTTTGATGCGGAAAAGGCAAAAGGGATAAAGAAGTTCTTCAATGCAATCAGGGCAATATATGCTTTTACGGAGATATATTTCTTTGCCGCTCGCCTTGCACAATCGAAAGAATTCGAAGATGTTAACAAATTCGAAGTTATAATCGAACTTCGTGGAGTTAGAGACAGGATGTTATATGTTGGCGACCCATTTCTTCGGGACTTGTGGGGTGCGTATATAGCAAAAACCGAAAATGACGTTATCCGATTTAGTGAAGTATACGATAAAGAAGAACTTATTGGACGATACGACCTTTTGGCATTAAACAACATCGAGGAGACTTTTAGGCTATTTAACTGGAAAGAACCGAATATGACTCAAGCTAAAATTGACCAACAAAAACTCTTAGAACGACGCCTGTAAATCAGAAAAACCCCGTCTTACAGCGGGGTTTTGGGGGTTGCTAGGTTATGCGGTTTTTAAGCCATTATTTGGCTACATCGTCCGATGGGTGCTGCTCCAAAAGCTTCCTTGTCGCATCGTCCAGAGCGATGCCCTGATTGATGCGCATCGCGTAACGTATCAATGCGGCTGATTCCGCCTTACCGTACCGCAGGATTTGGAAGTATCTCGAAATAGATTTGCCATTTTGTTCGAATTCGATGGCGATGTTGGGATCGATAGGCAAGTCTGCGTACGGATATTTAAACGCACGAATAGAGCGGAGAGGAATTTTGATCTTAAAAAAAAGATACAGCGTCAGTGTTATTCTCTCGTCGTCGATGGTCACATAATTGGACGCGGCTCCGAGGAGTACGATTGCGACGAGAGCGAGGATAGGTGCCGCAACCGTCAAAGATCCGCCCGTGATGATGAACCAGACCCCAAGGATGCCCAGCACCGATGCGCCGACAAGTTCAGGACGCTCAAAAATTCTCATGGTGAAAGTGTAGCAGACAATACGGCACTCAACGCAAAAGCCCCGGCGCAAGCACCGGGGCTTTCACTTTGCAATTTCTTGGAGAAGAAATTAGGCTACAACTTTTGTAACTACACCAGCTCCTACTGTCTTTCCGCCTTCACGAATAGCGAAACGCATCTGGTCTTCCATGGCGATAGGTGCCACGAGCTTCACCTTGAAGGTGACGGTGTCGCCCGGCATGACCATTTCCACGCCCTCCTTCAGCGTCACTTCGCCCGTGACGTCGGTGGTGCGAACGTAGAATTGCGGCTTGTAGCCGGTGAAGAACGGCGTGTGACGGCCGCCCTCTTCTTTGGTCAAGATGTACACTTCCGACTCAAATTCGGTGTGCGGCTTGACCGAGCCCGGCTTGCAGAGTACCTGCCCGCGGTGCACGTCTTCTTTCTTCGTGCCGCGCAAAAGGACTCCCGCGTTGTCGCCAGCCTGTCCTTCCTGCAGTGATTTGTTGAACATTTCGACGCCGGTCACGGTCGTTTTCGCGGTGTCCTTGATACCGACTATTTCGATCTCTTCGCCGACTTTCACGATGCCTCTCTCGATGCGGCCCGTGACGACGGTGCCGCGGCCTTCGATAGAGAAGACGTCTTCGATAGGCATGAGGAAGGGCTTGTCGAGTTCGCGAACGGGCTGGGGGATGTACTCATCGAGTGCTTTGACGAGTTCCATGACCTTGTCGGACCACTCGTTGCCCGGTGCCGGGTTTTCGAGCGCCTTGAGTCCCGAACCGCGGATGATAGGCGTGTTCTTGCCGTCGAAGCCCTGCTTCTCGAGCAATTCGCGGACTTCCTCTTCGACGAGGTCGATGAGGTCTTTGTCGTCCACTTGGTCTACCTTGTTGAGGAAGACGATTATCTTCGGCACACCCACCTGCTTGGCGAGGAGGACGTGCTCACGCGTCTGCGGCATCACGCCGTCGGACGCTGCGATGACGAGGATTGCGCCGTCCATTTGGGCGGCTCCCGTAATCATGTTCTTGATGTAATCGGCGTGTCCCGGCGCATCGACGTGTGCGTAGTGGCGGTTGGGCGTCTCGTACTCGGAGTGCGAGAGCGAAATCGTGATTCCGCGCGCCTTCTCTTCCGGCGCTTTGTCGATGTCGTCGACTCCCTTGACGGTCGCCGTGTATCCCGCGCCCGCCTTTGAGAGGACGTTCAAGATTGCCGCGGTCAAGGTCGTCTTGCCGTGGTCGACGTGACCGATGGTGCCGACGTTGACGTGCGGCTTGCTTCGATTAAATTCTTCTGCCATATATGATTTTGCGAAATCATGTCGCGTACCCGATTCTGTGGAATCGTGTCGCCCCAACGTCATTTAGGGGGCGACTGTTACGCGACCTGCTTTCTTTGCTGTTAGTTTTTAGTTGTTAGTGACTAGTTAACAACCCCTACTAATTAATGTTTCGCCAACGCGAGTGAGGCGGTGCCTCGGTGCCCAGCTGTGATTTTCTGCCGTTTTGTTCCGCTGTCCGCGGTTCGCTAAGCCGCACGGAAACAAAACGAGGCAAAATAATACGCACTGGGCGTGCGTCGGACTATAGTATCAGAGTGCTTTTTTGCGTCAACCCCACGTGTAAAGTTGCCCGATGAGGCTTCATCTACACCTCTTCAAATACCGGAATGATGGTCACGGTCGCATTCTCCGGCGAGACGGCTTGGCCGCCGATGCCCGTACAGGTGAGCGTGTAGGTCACGGGTGCCATAATCTCGCTCGTCGCCAGTCCGGGAGAACCGGACGTGCTCGTCCAATTGTTGCCCGCGGTACCCGCGACGGTCCAACTGTCGCCGTTGGTCCCCGAGACGGTACATGAGGAGACGTTTGATACGTTCCAGTGTACGGAAGCGGTGGTGCCGAGGGGCACGATGGAAGGCAGCGCGGTCAGGTGACCGTCTTGCGCGAACTCCACCTGCGGATAGAGGCAAGCGGATGAGCCCGCCGAGCAAAAGGTCGGTGTGACACACGACGTCACGTTGGTGGTGCTGCAGTCGGTATTCGTGCGGACGATGGTACTCCCCGAACAGCTGTACGAGAGCGGGCAAGTAACGGTGAGCGTGACGCCCGTGCCGTTGTTGCATTGCGTGGTGGAGTTGCCGGGTCCGTTGAAGACGCCGGTGTACAGGGTCGTTTGCGACGGCGTAACGGAGGTCGAACCGTTCGGTCCGACGGCGCCGACGCCGCTAATAGTGCCGCCCGTTGTGTTCGTCGACGTCCACGAGAGCGCGGAGGATTGCCCGCGCGTGATGCTCGTCGGATTCAGCGAGAGCGTGCAGGCCGGGTTCGCGGCACCGACCGTTATGGTGAGCGTGGCGTACGTGGCCCACGAGGTGTAGTAGCCGGTCGTCGCGCGGGCATAGAAGGTGTAGGTACCGGGGCCGTTGGGAGTAAATGTGTGGGTCTTGCTCCCGACCGATGTCGTCGTGAGATGCGTCCCCGCCGGAGAATCTATCGCATCGGCGGAGAGCGCGTCGTTAGACGCTGCGGAAAAGGTCGCGGTAATTGTTGCGGACTGGCCGACCTGCATGCTCGTACCGCGCGATGACGAGATGGTCGCCGTGGGAAGCGCGGGCGGGGTCACGGTGAGTATCGCCGTTTCTGTATCGGTACCGCCGGAGCCGACAGCCGTGCAGGAGTAGTCGGTCGTGGCGGTACGCGGCACCGTAAAGGATCCGCTGCCGCCCGACATGTATCCGACATTGTTGATGTATACGGACGTATTGGCGTTGGTGGCTGACCACGTGAGCGTCGCGGTGCCGGTCGGCGAGTACGAGGCCGGGTTTGGCGAGAGCGTCACGGAGCAAGTGGGCGCAAGGGGAACCGGACAGGTGAACTCGCGATATGTCCATGGACTGTATGTATAGGTCGCGTATTTCTCCGCGGTGTAGGCATCATTGGCATATGGTCCCGAGGGGACAACGCCATGTACCCACCAACGCACCGGAGAGTACGCCGGATTGATTGATATGGTGCGGCTGTGCACCAATGTCGGAATATTATCGTCAACGTAATCGGTCTGGCCGGAATAGCCGGGAAAATAACCTGCAGGGGTACACCATACATTCGTACCCGGGCCCGTGATACCGCCACAACCTGTCGCGAGATTGTCGACGCGGAGGGCGAAGCTCGTCGCGTTTGTTGAATTGCCCCAAGAAACCGTCGCCTGTGTACCTGCGGCGTTGCAGGAATAATTCGCCGCAGACGTATTGGCCGGCTCCGTCGGCTGTGCCGAGCAACTGAAGGTATGTGCTGTAGTGCTGCTCCAATAATATTCCGTGGAGCCGCTCACGTTCGTCAGCGAGTGCACCCACCACCGATATGACCTACCCGGCACGATGGGTGCGGTGTACGAGGTCGCGGTAATCATGTACTTCTGATTCGGTGCCTGCCAATCGACCTCGAGCTCTGTTTCTGAAGCGCAATACCACGAATGGTAGTAGGGTTCGATACTGCATCCGTTGACAGTTGTGTCATCGAGGCGCAGAGGATACCCGATGAGGTTGGGTGCGCTGACCGCGTTCCACGACATCGTCACGCTTGTGCCGTCCGCGCTGCAGGTCGTCGTTTGTCCGGTCGGCTCGGGTGGCGGTGATGGTGTACACGTAATACTGCGCTGTGTGTTGGTACTCCAGCTTGAGCCGTTCACTCCGTGTACCCAATAGGTCACCGGCGAACCTACCGGACTCGGGGTCACCGTGCGGCTGTGAACGGAAGTGGAAATATTATCTTCTACGTAATCAGTCCCGGACACGCAGCCGACGTTGTTGTTCGGACCACTGATGCCATTGCAATAGGTGCTTGTATTATTGACGCGAAGGGCGTAGGTCGCGGCGTTGCTCGATGTCCCCCACGACACAGTCACATCCCCGTTTGACTGACACGATGCGCTCGCGGACGGCTCCGAAGGCGGTGGTGGAGTGCTCACGGTGAGCGTCGCGCCGCAGGAGCCGTTGCCCCCCGAGCCGTATGCCGTGCCCGAGTAGTAGGTGCTTGAGCTCGGTGCCACGTACGCGGCACCATTGCTGTAGACATACCCGACATTACTGATGTACAGGTAGCTCGCATTCGACATGGACCATCGCAGGTACGTTCCCGAGCCGGATGAAATACTGCTCGAATCGAGCCAGATGGAACACGATGCTTGGGGCGGCGGAGGGCTACAGGAAAATGACTGCTGTGTGGCAGGGCTCCAGGCACCGCCGTTCTGCGCATGCACCCACCACGAGTACGAGGTGCTCGGCGTAATGGAAAGTGCGATGCCGGAATATGCCGTTTCATACAGATACTCGACTCCCTGATAGCATCCCCAATTGCCGGGACCGCTCACATTTCCGGCGCAATATCCGGGTCCGTCGACACGGATTGGATAGTTCGAGGCGCCCGATACAGAACCCCACGAAAGCGTGACCTGCGTCCCCGCACTGTTGCATGAAGGCGTATACATCGCCGGCTGTTGAAGCGCCGAGGCCGACTGCGGGAAAAGCCCGACCACCAGAACGAAAAGTCCCGACGTGAAAATGAGACGGCCACCCTGCAGAAACCTTGGAGTACTGCTGAAAGTCATGCGTCTATTGTGCACGGACAACGCCCGTCCTATCTTTATGCAAATTGTCCGTGTAGCTCCACGTACCCGCGACACCAAAAGTAAACTCCCAGAATTCTTGCGGGCGAAGCGGAATGCACGAATCAAAAGCGCTCTGCCCGCATTCGTTGCCGGTCGAGGGATACACCCGGCCGGATGCTCCGGTCGCCGCGACCCACAAATCACCGCTCGAGTTATTGGTGAAACGGACGGTCTCGCCTTTCTGTACGACAACGTCCGCCGGTTCGAATCCGCGGTCGGTGTATGAAACGAGCGCCTGGAACCCTTTGCTTTTCTCGAGAACGGCTTTCATCATCGGGGTAAGGGGCGGAATCTCCGTGACGTCCGGTGACGACGTTGCCATCGGTGAGGGTGCGGATGATTGCACGTTGGCAAGAAGGAATACGCTTGCGACAAAAACAGCGAGCGCAACGGCTCCGATTGCAATTTGTCGTCGGCTCATCTCCTCCCCCATCATTGCATTATTGTACCCCGCGTCGACGCCTCCTTGCCGATGCGCGGGAGCTCATTTGTGTATAAAGTCGCTACTTGTTTTCCCAAAACGCTTGCGGAGCCGGCGGAGGTATATGCTTGCGAGCGCACTCGCATACTCCTGCGTATTACTGCTCTTGGAATATGGGGGCGATATTGACCGTCGCTGTTTCTGAAATTGATGCGGGGGTGGCTTCCGGCAGACCCATACATAGCAACGTGTAGATGGTCTGCGATCCGATAGCCGAAGAAAGCTTGCCTGCCGTTCCCGAGTCGGAGTCCGTCCATGAATCAGATATGGTCGGATTGTTCTCGGTGACGGTGCATGAAGACGCATTCAGCACGCGCCAGAAGAGGCGGGTCGTTCCCCCTTGTTGCACGAGCGACGGCTGCGCGTGCAGCTCGTCCTCGACAGTGAGCGAAGGCGCGGCGGCGCAGCCGCTGCTGCTGCCACTGCACCCGTAGCTGCATTGCTGCACGACCGCGTTGGTGCAAGTATTCACAATCGCGCTGCCTGTACAAATGTATGCCGGCACACACACATCCTCTACGACCGGCTGTTCGCACAAAGTGTCGGAGGGGACGGCCGAGCTGCACGAGCCGTTACATTGAACGGTGCCGCCGCTGCCCGTCATGCCGCAGCTGTTAGCTGCGCTTGTGCAAGCCTGCCCGGCATTTGAAACACAGGTATTGGTATCCGTGGTGGTGGGGGGAGTTACCGTGGTAACCGTGCATAGAGAATCTGAGGGGACGGATGCGCTACATGAGCCGTTGCATTGGATGGTACCGCCGCCGTTCACCATCCCGCAACTGTTCGGCGCGCTCGTACAGGATGTACCTTGGTTTGACACGCAAGAATCTTCCTCACTCGCGATGCTTGCAGTGACGCCGTTATTGCACGCGACTCCCGTGAGCACCCCCGAGGCGTTGACGGTCGTCGTGACCGAACCTCCGTGGGAACTTCCGGCTACCACAATCGCCTGCAGAAGACTCTGGGCCGACGAGTAACCGAGTGCGTCGTTTATCCACGTGCCGTTGTCGTTGGCGAAGGTGACGTCGCCGTCGGCAAAATGTACCGTCCCGCTGTAGCCGCCTTGGCCGCTCAACGTGACGTCCGACGCCGTGCCGCCTCCCCTTTTCCAAGGCCAATCAGCAGAGCCGGGGTCGGCATCTGCCGCATACTCCACACAGCCGCCTTGCCAATCGTACTGTATACATTCTTGAGCTTGGGCGAACGTGACCGTGCCCGATGTCCACATGAGCGCCACGCTTGCCACTGTGAACGATGCAATAACAAAAAGCGCGACTATGATGAACGGTCTCACCTGTGTGTTGGTAGTCATATCATTTATTTTTTGATGACCTGTATGACGGCGCTTATCTTCGCCGACACTGCGGTCTTTTCGGGTGCCGAAAGCGTGATGTCGTTCGGGACGATGAGTAATGCTTCGTTGAGGATTTTCAGCGCCGCCGTTTTTTGACCCACGGCCGCGAGCTCGGAACCAAGCTGGAAGTAGGCGGACGACTGGTTTGGGTTTAGCGCGATCGCCCGCTGGAGCGCTGCGAACGACTGCGAGATGAGCTCGTTGCGCTCGGAGAGCGTAAGCTTCGTAGACGAGTCGAGCGCGTTGCTGAAGAGTACCGCGCCAAGCCCGGCCCATCCGAGAGCGTACTCGGGGTCGCTCACGGTCGCCGCGCGCATGAAGTTTTCGGTAGCCACACTGTCGCCCTTTGCGCCGGCAAGCACGCCGGCGGAGTACGCACCCTCGGCGCGGTGCCGCGCGTTTTGCGCACGGGCGGCGAGGTCGAGAAATAGCACCAATGCTTCCTCCGTATCCCCTTTTTGCACTGCAATGCGTCCGAGCCCCATGCGGGCTTGGTCGAGCGTGGAGTCTATAGTCAACGCCGCCCGGTACTCGGCCTCAGCCTTAATGAGGTTGCCCTGCAAGTCCCACGCGTGCGCGTCCTGGCTTATGGCGGCGGCATTCTTCGGATTGAGCGCGATGGCTTTTTCATACGCCGCGTGCGCGTCGTCGTACTTTTGCATAATCTCGTTTGCATAGCCGATGATGCGCCACGCCTCGTCGCTCTTGGGATTGATTGCGAGCGCCTGCTGTGCGACGGCTATCGCCTGTATTCCGAATTCCTGTTCTTTGAACGCGAGGCTCCCCTGCTGCGCGAGCGCCGTCGCCTTGCTCACGAGTGCGGCTACATTCGAGGGGTCGCGGGCGAGCACGTTGTCGGCGTACGTGACCGCCCCGTTGAGGTCGTTTTGATTGAATGCGACAACGGAAGCACGAAGCTCGCGTTCATTCTGGCTTATGCGCGAGCCGGAAAACCACGCGTATCCGAGCGCCACGAGGACGACGAACGCGACAAAGCCCGCACCTAGCCACAGCCGCGCGTGCGGCGCGCCCGCTTCCCGTACGCTTTGGACCGGATTCCCTCCCTCTTCCATCATCTCAGTATTGTACTACGCACGATGCTGCCTTGTGGACGTGCGCGAACCTTATCTGTGTATAAAATCCGCGCCTACCTTCCGAGTACAGTTTGGAGCAGGGACAGAAGCGCGACGAGCGCGCCCGCGAGCTGCGAGAGTGCTTGCGAACCCGCAGATGCGAGCGTAAGCCCCGTAACGCTCCCGAGCGCCGGTCCCTGCGTACCCTGGAATTCCGGACTGTTGATGAAGCTCTGGAGCACGCTATCACGAGCCGTCCCGGACGAGAGTTGGCTCGACCAGTAGTTTGCGCTTGAGTCCGCTGCGCGGAACAGCACACATTGGTAGAGGCTCGCGACGTATGCATCGTTCGATGTCTGCTTCGTCAGGTACTCCGAACTGCCGAACATCGATTGATACGCCGCGCGAAGCGAGGCGATGCCTGTCCCCGTCTGCGAAACGTAGTAGTTGAGGCCGGAGGTGTCGGGCTGCCGGCCGAGGATGCAGGTGTAGAGATGTGCCCAGAACGATGTCTTGTCGGTGATGGATGCGAGCGCGGTCGGCGCCGGCGAGACATTACATGTGCTGTATGTGTACGAGCCGGAGAGCTGCCCGTTGGTGCACGTGCGTGTTTCCGAGGTACATGCACTTCCGTATGCGACGGATGAGGTGATGTGAGCGGTGACCGAATTGCCGTTCGCGACCGTCGTCCCCCACGGTGTGGCGCAAGATTGCGCCTGCGGTGCGACACAGTTTGGGTACGTGCCGGTATAACCGACGGGGCACGAGGTGGTGCCGCCCGTGTTCCACACTAACTTCGACCGCCCGTGCAAAGTGTTCGCACCACCGCTATACGAATAGGCGTAGTACATATATTCCTTACCGTCGAGCAGACTTATAGTCGGATACGCGATGCGGCACAGGTCGCGCGTACCGCCTGCCATGATGGCCGCTTGCGCCAAGCGGGTATATGGTCCTAGAGGACTCGCTGAGCGCGCCATACCGTTGCCCCAAATCACATCCCCGTTCCTCAGGCATCCCCAATAATTCCCGCCGCTATACGCGATGTAATAGTAGTTCCCTTCCTTGCGCCAATCTATGCCGTTTCGATTATTGCAGTCCCACGCGCTCGTGCAGAACGTATTTGATTCAGCATCGAGCAAAACCGTGCCACCGTTTGCGTAACCTGCGAACCCGTAGCCAGAAAGCAGTTTGCCTGATGTGAACACGCGATTCACTCCTTCCTGAGCGTACGCGGGAGCCTGCGACCCGCTGTCCGTCACTGACCATCCCGTGTAGAGCGACCCGCCGTCCACCAGGACAAGGGGCGTTGAGGCCGACACCCAGTTCGCAGACGAACAACCGCTCGCGCCGTTCGCATCACACCCGCCGATAAGTATCGTCGGCGTGCTCCACGACGAGGGATTAAACGGATCCCGTGATGTAGAGATGCAAGAACTCACGTGTTCCATGTTGGGCAGAGCACACTCAAGCGCCATGATGTACCGTGCGGGTGAAACTGAACTGTCTACCGCGACTGACACATCATAGAGACTCACGGCGGAATTGAAGAGCGGCCCGACCTCGGTAAACGAAAGCCCGTCGGTTGAGCGGAGCAAGGTCACGGTGAATGATTGGTTACCGATGTGTTTGCGCGTGAATGCGTAGTAGGAACCGTCGGCGGGATTCCACAAAACCTGCAGCTTTTGGTCCCACATACCTTGCGCACTCGGAATATTCAAACTCACCGATTGAGCCTGATCCAGGCCCTGAAAATGTGCGGTGCCGGCGAAGAGATCTGCGAGCCTCGGTTCTGCCGTCGCAACGGTAGCACAGGTATTCACCGTGTCCGCCCACCCGCCCCACGTTGGAGATGTTGCGCCTGCAGCGCAGCTTGAGGTGCGCGTCTGCGTCCACGTGCCGGTTTGGCCTGCGGGGCACGAGAGTGTTTGCGTCTGCGGAGAAAGCGGCGTGCATGACGCAACAACAGCGGGTGTAGCAGATGTCCCCGCAACTACATTCTGCGCACCCACCGTACCCATTTCGTTGTACCCAACTTGCGTGTAGTGGTAAGTATCCGCCATCATGCCGCGGCCCGCGAACCCGTACGCGCCGCCGAAAACAAGCCACGTGAACGAATCCCCGTTATCCACCTGCACTTGCGCATTGCGCACTGCCGCATACCCGACATCCGATTCTGTCGGACTCGTTCCAGTTTGGAATATATAGAACGGTACCGAAGAGCCGTACTGCGTGCGGTACCGGGCAATCATTGCGGTGAGGCCGGCCTGATAATTGCCCGCTGTAATCGTTCCGCTGTTTATTTTGATGGCATCGTTCTCTCCCTGGTTCCACAGGACGCCTTTGAACGTCGCAGTATAGCCGGCACTCGTGAGCGCGGTCATCGTGGCATCTAGCTTGTTGGTCGAGGCTGTGAACAGCGAGCCGCTCGCGCTCCAGTTGCCGGTCCCCGTATCCGATGATGCGAGTTGCCCCGACCCGACGACTGCGGCAGGGGCGAACGCGATGCGGCGACCCGTGGCGTTGTAGTAAGAGATGCCGAACGCGGGCCAGGCACTTCCGTTCTGTGCATTTCCCACGGGGTCATTCGCATCAGAAATCGAGCCGTTGTAGTACTGCAGTACCTTGCCGGCGGGAACAATCGGAGAGCCTGCTGATGACCCCGGACGACCAACTGCATTGCTCTGGCCAGCAATAAGAAAGACATCTACCGGGTTTGATTGTAACTGGGTACACGTAGTCGCCGTATTCGTCCACCCGCTCCACGAGGGCGTGGTCGCTCCCGCCGCGCAACTCGATGTGCGCGTCTGCGTGATGGAGCCCGTCTGTCCTGCGGGACATATGGCCGCTCTCGTTTCAGGAGAAAACGGCGTGCAGATCGCCGCGGCAGGTGTGCAGGTTTGGTACGTATATGTCCCCGAAAGCTGGCCGTTGGTGCAGATGCGCTGCTCGCTCACGCATGAGCTCCCGTATGCGACGGACGAGGTGAGATTGGCGATGACGTAGTTACCGTGGGTGACCGTTGTCCCCCACGGGGTGGGGCAGGACGCGGTCGGAGTAATGCATGAGCTGGCGGAGTTGGTCCACCCGCTCCACGAGGGCGTGGTCGCTCCCGCCGCGCAACTCGATGTGCGCGTCTGCGTGATGGAGCCGGTTT
>Ga0209542_10005938_pt1 | contig 24043 bp, 22 predicted proteins | sample RifCSPhighO2_01_FD_184028 | JGI IMG/M metagenome (GOLD analysis project Ga0209542, IMG submission 184028) | Soil microbial communities from Rifle, Colorado - Rifle CSP2_plank highO2_0.1 (SPAdes) (version 2) | ecosystem: Environmental > Terrestrial > Deep subsurface > Rock core/Sediment ...
AGATATTAGCAGCCTAGAGGGCTCTGATTGGGATGAAGCTATTACTAGGCGCGTGGCATATGTAGCAGGTCGACAAGCAGTAAAAAGCGTAGGTACTAAGTTTGAACAACGACGACGTGCCATGGGACGTGAAAGACGAGGTATGCGCAAAAGGGGTTGGTAAAATATAAGTAGAGTTTAAGTCAATTTTTCGTCATAAACAGTTTAACCATGTAAGATAATATGTAAAGGAACAATATGAGACTATCAAAACTTTTTGGCAGGACATCAAAAACTGAAGGAGCAGATTACAAAATTGACTCGCATCGCTTGCTGATGCAAGCTGGCTTTATACGCGAGTCTACGGCCGGCCGGTACTATTTGTTACCGCTCGGCTTAGCTGTGCATGAAAAAATTACGGAAGTCGTGCGCAAGCATATGAATGCAGTCGGAGCACAAGAGGTGCTAATGCCTGTACTACACCCGTTAGAGCTCTGGCAGGAAACCAATCGGACCAGTACAACCGGTTTTGAGCTAATGAAAATAAAAGACCGCCGTGAAGCAGAGTTTGCGTTGGGTGGTACGGCCGAAGAAATGGCGGTAGATCTGGTTCGCAAGTTCAATTTAAGCTACAAAGATTTGCCATTCAACATCTATCAGTTTGCCATGAAGTTCCGTGACGAAATGCGAGCCCGAGGCGGCTTATTGCGCGTGCGCGAATTCGTCATGAAGGACGCCTACAGTTTTAGCACTGAGAAACAATTTAAAGATATCTATCAACAGATGTGGGATGCCTATGTGGAAATCTTTAAAGAGCTAGGTCTTAAAACAGATGTAGTTGCAGCCGATAACGGCTATATTGGCGGGGAATATTGCCATGAGTTTGTAGCTGAAAGTAAAGTTGGTGAAAGCCGATACTTTGTAACGGCTGATAGTGGTTATGCGGCTCATGAGGATGTAGCCACCTTCAAAAAGTACAAAGCCGATAGCAAAGACAAAGAGGCACTAAAACCCCGGCAAGACATGGAGGGTAAAGGTATTATTGGTGTTGATGCTTTAGCTAAATTCCTCAAGATTCCAGTAGAAAAAACGACCAAAACTATTATATTCGAGGATATGACCGGGCGAGTGGTGGCTGCTGCCGTCAATGGTTTGTACGATATCAATGAAACCAAACTCCAGCATATTGTTGGCGGTGCGCCCTTGGAACTAGCCAGTGCCGAAACTGTCAAAAAAGTTACTGGCGCCGAGGTTGGCTACGCCGGCTTTTTGAATCTACCCAAACACGTGGTTGTAGTACTTGACGACTCTCTAAAAGGGCGCAAAAACTTCGAAGTTGGTGCCAACCAGACCAATTATCACTCGATCAACGTCAATTTTGATCGGGATTACCCTGAACCAAAGCAATTTTATGATATTGCTATGGCCAAGGCAGGTTATGAGGCACTAAATGGTCAAAAGTTGATAGAACACCGCGGTATTGAGGTTGGTAACATTTTTCAGCTTGGCTATCACTACTCCAAACTCATGAAGGGCGCTGAATATACCGACGAACACGGTAAGCGTCAACCTTACTATATGGGTTGCTATGGCATTGGCATCGGACGGACACTGGCGGCCATTGTCGAAGCGCATCATGACGACAAAGGAATTATCTGGCCCCAGGCAGTGGCACCGGCTCAGGTTTACCTCGTAAATGTCGGCGATAGTGAGGCTGTCAAAAAAGCTGCTGACGAGTTATATAAACGCTTGACTGAGTCTGAGATTGCGGTACTATATGATGACCGAGATGTGCGCGCCGGCCAAAAGTTTGCCGATGCGGACCTCACCGGTGTTCCACATAGAATAGTAGTCAGCGATAAAACGACCGAGACTAAGCATTTTGAACTCAAGCATCGCACTTCAGACAAGGTTAGTATGCTAGATTACAACGGCATTATTAAATCCTTAACAGACGCAAGGTCGTAAATACATTTAAATTAAACCAAGACCGTGACAGGGTCTTACTCAATTTAGAGGAGTAACGCAGGCATATGAAAAAGCAATTTCACCTAACCAAAGAGGGTGCAGCCGAACTTAAAACCGAACTTGAAGGATTGGTGGCTCTGCGCGGTCCGATTGCCGAGCGCATTAAGAGTGCCCGTGAATTTGGTGATCTTAGTGAAAATGCCGAATACACCTCAGCCCTGCAGGAGCAGGAGCGTACCGAGAGCCGTATTTCCGAAATTGAGCACATTCTGCAAAACGGTGAAATTATTACCAAACCGCGTGGCGGCAGATTGGTCCAGCTGGGCTCGATTGTCAGGCTTAAGGCTGGCAGCAAAATCAAGCAGTTCCAAATTGTTGGCACAGTTGAGGCTGACCCATTAAATGGTAAAATTTCTGACGAATCACCAATTGGCCAGGCTGTCATTGGTAGGAAAGAAGGCGAGCAAGTAGAGATCAAGGCTAACGGCGATATTCTTAGCTACAAAATCGCCAGCATCGCCTGAATAGCCGATAGCAGTTAGCTGTAAGTAGATAGCCGATAACCAACGCTTCGTAGAGCTACTAACAGCTAATAGCTAACCGCTAACAGCTGGTTTTCTGTATACTGTCTGTTATGCAGTGGCTTAATAAAATTGCTGACGAGGCAATCCGGCGCTGGCCGAGCGGCGAGATTTTGATTGAATCCGGCGGCTCGCCATCCGGTACTTATCACTTTGGGCATATGCGCGAGCTGGTTATATGTGATGCCATTTTGCTGGAGCTTGCACGCCGTGGCCGCAAAGCCAAACACATTTACTTTGTGGATGATCTGGATGGGCTGCGCAAAATTCCTGTCAATGTGCCAGCTAGTTACGACAAATATCTAGGTAAATCGCTTTGTGATATTCCAGCACCAGATGGCTCTAAGTCTTCCTATGCAGATCAGTTTTTGCAGGGGTTGGTTGATGCCAGTGCGGTTCTCAACATAGACGTGGAGTTTGTCCGTTCGCACCCCAAATACAGGAGTGGATTTTTTACCGAAGCTATAGAGAAAGCATTGGAACATATAGATGACATTCGTGAGGTGCTGGAAACCATTTCTGGCCACAAACTCGGGGAAGAGTGGTCACCGATTCAGGTCAATGAAGACGGCTATCTTAAAAAGCGCAAATTTGTAAACATTGATACCAAGGCCAAAACACTGGTTTATGAAGACAAAGAAGGCAAGCCGCAAACCATTGCCTACAACAAGGGTGAGGTTAAGCTAGATTGGCGGATTGATTGGCCGGCTCGCTGGTGGCTGCTGGGCGTCAATGTCGAGCCGGCTGGTCGTGATCATTCCAGCAGCGGCGGTAGTTTTGACACAGGTCTGGCCATTTTGGGCAAAGTATTTGATACACCGCCCATTATGCCCGTGCAGTATGATTTTATTAATCTGGTTGGTGATACCAAAAAGATGAGCGCCAGCAAGGGCACGGGGCTGGATGCTATGGAAGGCGCTACTATTATGCCGCCAGAAGTTATGCGCTACTTTATGCTGCGTTCAGCGCCCAATAAACGGCTTTATTTTGACCCGATCAATGGCGTAGTGCAGTTGATGGATGAGTTCGCCGAGCTGGCAGCCAATAGCAGTAGGAACGAGGGGGAGCAACAACTATTCGAAATCTGCATGGGCGAACAAAAGCAACAAACGGTTAGTCGGGTGCCGTTTTCGCATTTAGTGGCCAGCTATCAATCAGCTTTGCGTGACGAGCACAAAACGCTAGATATTATTGACCGCACGGAACACAAAGATCTGGCAAAGGGCGAGGCAGAGATTATCAAAAGGGAACTCAAATTTATTGATGTTTGGTTGGACAAGCGAGCTCCAGAGGATGTTAAGTTTGAGCTGGCCAAAACGGCGGACGCCGATAAATTTAGTGATAAGCAGAAAAAGTTCCTAAGCGAGCTGGCAGACAAGATAGAGCAGGCTTCCAAAGATGCCGATGGGCAATGGTACCACCAAGCTATTTATGACCTCAAAGATTCAACCGGGCTACAGCCCAAAGAGCTGTTTATGACGCTGTATCAGGTGTTAATTGGCAAAACTTCCGGTCCCCGCGCTGGCTGGTTCCTGTCCATTCTACCCCATGACTGGCTCCTCAAACGTCTCCGTTTAGAAAAATGATATCATCCCGTATTTCGATGCGGGAACCAGTATTTATGCTTCAAAAAGTCGACTTAACAGAGTATAATAGTACTTATGACAATCAGCTTCACAGGCAAGGTCATCAAATACGGCAAAGAATACGCTGTAATTATTCCAGATGAAATTTGCAAAGCCTACAATATTAAAGAAGGCGATGCTCTAGATATAGAACTAACTAAAAATTCAATCAAATTAAACAAGCATGCCACACCATAAAAACCCCATTTGCAAGGAGCCTCCTTGCAAAACTCGCAAAAATACTAAAACCCCCAATTCCAAGGTTGAACCTTGGGAAATTAATCTGTTAGCGTGCAAAGCTTCTGGCCCCCGTGCCGGCTGGTTCCTATCCATTGTGCCCCAAGACTGGCTCCTCAAGCGCCTTCGTTTAGTTGACTAAACTCTGTTTGTAAGCAATGATTTAAGCTATGGTTATTCGATTAGTTCTTACCGGCGGGACATTTGATAAAGAGTATAACGAAATCACCGGCGAGTTGGGATTTGATAAATCTCATGTCACCGAGATGATTCATGTTAGCCGCTATAGCGGCGAGGTGAATATTAGTAAACTTTTGTTAAAAGATAGCTTATATATGGTTCAAGAAGACCGTGACTTGATTGCAAATGCTTGTAAAACTTATGATGAAAAACACATTATCATCACGCACGGAACAGATACGATGGTTGAAACAGCTCTTACGATTCAAAACCAACAGCTAACAGATAAGGTAATTGTCTTAACTGGCGCTATGGTACCTTTTAGCTTTGGCGTTAAGTCTGATGCTATGTTCAATTTTGGCAATGCATTTGGCTATGTTCAGGCGCTAAAACCAGGTGTTTACATTGCTATGAACGGTCACTATTTTGAAGCTGACAAAGTCCAAAAAGACAAAACCGCCGGCCGATTTATCAAAAAAGACTAATTTTTAATCAGCTTGGCGTATTTGGTGAATTGTAGTTTTGTGATAAGATAGCAGGCTATGAGTGAATTAAGATCTAAAGAAGTACCCGTTGGGGTTGAACTCGCCCAAATTACTGAAGATCTGGTATGGGAAGAAGATTTAGCTGGTCGTAATTTGCCACGCAGTGTTTGGCGTTGGCAAACTCCGGATGGATATGAGCCTAAGCTTAAAATGTTAATAACAAAAACAGACAGGGAAATTCGGCGAAATGGCAGAATTGTAATTAATAACGCGACGCTATTTATTGAAGAACCGAGCATGGAATATCGGTTGAATGTTTCTATTACACAGCCCGAGCATAGCGACGACCCTTACGCTGCTAGTTTTGCTGAAGCCTTTCAGGCTTATCAATTAAGAGAAGGTATATTAGACTAGCTCTTTAGCAACTTGGCGTATTTGGCGCGTAGCTTGGTAAGTTTGGGGTTGATGATAAATTGGCAGTAGGCCTTGTCTGGATTGTTGGCAAAAAAGTCTTGCTGAAAATCTTCTGCGGAGTAGAATTCTTTAAACTGCATAACTTCGGTCACAATAGGGTCTTGCCAAAACTTTTGTGCCTGTCGCAGCGAGCGTTCAATAATTTTGTGCTCAGCCTCATCTTTATAAAATATAATTGACCTATATTCTGGCCCAACATCGTGCATCTGGCGGTTTAGAGTTGTAGGGTCGTGAATTGCCCAAAAAACATCCAATATGTCTTCTAACGTGATGGCACGCGGGTCGTATTCCAGCTGCACAACCTCGGCGTGGCCGCTGTCGCCCATGTAGACTCGGTCCGTTGATGGATTTGGTATGTGGCCGCCACTATAGCCAGAAGTCACAGTGGATATACCCCTAACCATTCGGTAGGCCCCGTCCAGGCACCAAAAACAGCCCCCGCCTAGCACAATAAAACGTTTCTGCTCACTCATATCTATATTTTACCCTATGTAGCTAACCAGAACAGCTTTCACTTAACAGACTGGTGATATAGAATAGGCTTATGCTTTTTTCGTTTATTTCTTGGTGGTATGGCCTAGGCTGGCTGTCGGCTTTTAATGACATTCTAAAACGTACGGTGGGAGTTGGCCGGTCTTTCTCGGTAGCCATATTGCTGCGCACACTCTTTGCTCCGTGGAAACGCATTACTACCCAACCGGGGGCAGGGCTGGATGCCAAATTCCGAGCACTGGTAGATAATATGATGTCCCGTCTAGTTGGCTTTACTGTTAGAGTTATAGTTTTGCTTACGGCCGGAGTTCTATCGCTCGTTACAATTGTATTTTATAGTTTGATTGCGCTGGTTTGGCCACTTCTGCCTCTGGGTGTCTTGTTATGTATTGCAAAGGTATTTGTAGGATGAGCACTGCAATGAAAATGAACCTGCAAAGTCCTAGGGCTCGTAAGGCTCGATTGGCTGTAAAAGTCAGTATTGCCGCTGGCCAATTTACGGTAGTTATTGGTTTGCTAATAGCAGCGGTCTCGACATTTGGCATTATGACACCGGGTTGGCACAGGCTGGGGTACGCTGGTTGGGCCGTGGGGCTTTGGATGATTGTCACATATCTTTGGGTAAAGCGGGATTTAACTGCTCTGCCACCGTCTGCAAAGCCCCAAACTCTGGATGATATTTTAGAAGCCAGATTACTGGCCAGTTTTGGTTCTTCGCCCGTGGATTTATCGCCTCAACAGGTCTGGCAGCTGGCGTTTGCCCAATGGCAAGCCCAGTTTATACTTGGCCGGTTGATGCTAAACAGCCAAACAGTAGTGCCAACGCTCAGCGCTGCACCGGCCGATATGCCACAAATTTGGGAAATGGCTCGGCAGCTTATGGCGGCTAGCAAAAGTGCCGAACTGAACGGTGGTGTATTGATTGCTACTATGATGATGACATCAGAGCGAACCAAGAGTTTACTCAAACAGCTCAAGATGAAGCCGGACGATGTTTTAGAGGCTTATAATTGGGTAAATCGGCTGGATCGCTACCTCAAAGAGCCCAAGATGTATTTTGGCGGCATTGGCCGTGACTGGGCAACTGGCTACACGCCAAACCTCGAAAAGTACGGCCAAAATATCAGCATTGATGTTCAACAAGGCCGGGGGCATTTTCACACCCTGGCTCACAATGATGTGCTGGACACGATTGTCTACAATCTGGGGCAGGGCAATAATGGCGTGGCCTTGGTTGGCGAGACGGGCGTGGGCAAGACATCGCTGGTTTCTGCTTTAGCACAACGACTATTGCAAGGTAAGGATAAAAGTCTGCAGCACTTTCAAATCTATAGTCTCAACGCCTCGGTTATATTGAGTTCCGGCAAAGAAAAGCTGGAGAGTTTGCTGTTAACGCTTTTGAGTGAAGCTGTTCACGCCGGCAATATCATTGTCTATTTAGACGAAGCTCATCTGTTTTTTGGCGACGGAACCGGCGCCTTTAATGCGGCTCAGGTATTGCAACCAATACTGCAAAAGCATCGGCTCAAACTAATTGCTACATTTACGCCTAATGAATTCCAGGGGCTAAGGGCAGAAAATCAAGCTATTGCGGCCAGCTTTACCAACATTACTATCAACGAACCTAGCCCAGACGTGACCATGAGCATACTGGAAGACACGGCTTTGACCTTTGAGCAGACCAACAGAAGCATGGTTAGTTACCAAGCACTTAAGGAGGCGATACGATTAAGCGAGCAATATATGCAGGAGGATGCCTTTCCGGGCAAGGCTATAGCCCTAATGGAGCAGTCTGCCGCCTATGCCGAGGGGGGTATTATAACTGCTAACTCTATTGGCATGGCTATAGAAAAAACCCGAGGAATAAAAGTGGGTGGCGTGAAGGCCGATGAGGCTGATACGCTGCTAAACCTAGAGGAGCGCATTCATAGCCGCATGATCAACCAAACTAAGGCGGTGCAAGCGGTCAGCGCGGCGCTTAGACGCACCCGAGCCGGGGTGGCATCAACCAAGCGGCCGGTGGGTAGCTATCTTTTCTTGGGCCCTACAGGTGTTGGCAAGACTGAGCTGGCCAGATCTTTGGCAGCCACATACTATGGCAGCGAAAAGCAAATGATACGCTTGGATATGAGCGAATACCAACAGGCTGCCGATGTTGACCGTTTGTTAAGTGATGGCGCCGAAGCTAGCAAAAGCTTGATAATGTCTATTCGTCAGCAGCCATTCTCGGTTGTACTGCTGGATGAGATAGAAAAGTCCCATCCTAATATTCTTAACTTGATGCTGCAGATGCTGGATGAGGGTAAACTAACAGACAAAAATGGCCGGCCGGCGCTTTTCAATAGTGCCATTATTATCGCTACTAGTAACGCCGGTTCGGCTGATATAACTCAACGGATTGCCGCTGGGCAAAATCTGGATAATTTTCAGCGTCCGCTAGTGGATAAATTAATTGCCCAAGGCTTATTTAAACCAGAACTTATTAACCGTTTTGACGAGATCGCTCTGTTTCGGCCGCTCAACCAAGCTGAGCTGGGACAGGTTGCGGTGCTAATGATAAATGAAGTTAACAAAACTCTATCTGCCCAAGAGATTACCATTGCTCTAACCGAGCCGGCTATGGCATTGATAGTCCAGAAGGGCTATGACCCGCAGTTTGGCGCCAGGCCGATGCGCCGAATTGTCCAAAAGATGGTAGAAGACGCGGTAGCCACCAGAATTTTGAAAGGCGAGGTCCAACCTGGCCAAACTGTTACCATGGATGTCAACGATTTAGGCGCGGTCTAACTTGTCATATGATATAGTTATTGCATGGCTACAAAGAAGACCACTAAACCTAAGGCAAAAACCAAGAAAGCAATCGCAAAAACGGCGTCTATAAAAGCTGTTCCGGCTGGGAGTATCAAAGCTTTTAATTCACTTAAGAAGTTAAATATTCTGCTCGCCGTCGTTTTTGCCGCTCAGGCCGTGGCAATTCTGGTAATGAGCAAAGCGGTTTACCAGCCGATTGTCTCACACTTTTTAGCACCGGATACATTAGTTAGTAAAGGGGCGGGGCATACAGTCTATGCGCTGGCAGTTAGACATTTGTTTGATATAAACCTAGTCTGGCTGGTAGCGGGCTTTTTGTTGGTTTCGGCGATATTTCACGCTGTCATTGCTACCAAAGAGCGTAGTCACTACGAGGCCGATCTAGCGCGTGGTGTCAATGGCCTGCGGTGGCTGGATTATAGTATTAGTGCCTCTATTATGCTGGTTACCATTGGGCTTTTGAACGGCATTTATGATGTTTCTACGCTCATAGCTATTGTTGTACTGGTCAAGTTACTTCATTTGCTGGGTTATTTTGGTGAAACTAACGCCGTAAATATAAAAGCAAAATGGCTGAGCTTTATCGGTTTACTTGCGGCTGGTGGAGCTGTTTGGGTAGCCATTGGTGCAAATCTAAAGAGCGCTGTCATATATGGTAGTGGATTACCCCAAGCTGTTTACTGGATAGATGGTATACTCTTTGCGATTACGGTTTTGCTGGCGCTCAACACACTTATGGTCTTTAAGGCTAAGAATAGATGGGCCGATTATCTATATGGCGAACGGATCTATATGGCGCTTAGCTTTTTGGCCAAAACGGGCTTGGCTTGGCTGATTTTTGCCGGTTTTCTGCGCTAAACAAATGAGTAGTATTATTGTCGATTTTGATGGGACTATTGCCGACTCTTTACCGGTGGTCATTAATATGTACTATGACTGGGCCAAGGTAGAGCCATTCAGCAAAGATACCATTGAGCGGTTTAGAAACTCATCTATCAAAGCGGTGTTGCGAGAGGTGGGTATACCTCTGTGGCGCCTACCGCGCCTTGTGGTGCTGGCGCGTCGACAATTTGCTGACCATGTGCAGGATGTGCCGGTTTTTACTGGCATTCCGGAGGTGCTAAAGCATCTGCATAATGACGGCCACGCAATGTATCTTATTAGTAGCAACGGTGCCCAAAATATTCGCAAATTTTTGAAAAAAAATAATATCGATAGCTATTTTAGCGCGGTACAGGGCAATATTGGTGTTTTTGGCAAGGCTAATGCCATTCGTTCCATTATTGTTCGCTACAAGATTGATCGCAATGATTGTATCTCTGTTGGTGATGAAACCCGAGATGTTGATGCCGCCAAAAAAGCGCGTATTAAATGCGTGGCCGTAACCTGGGGCTACAACGGCGATAAAATCCTGCGCGAGCACAAACCTGACTTTATGGTCCACACGCGACCGGAACTTCTTAAAATATTGACGTAACTAACAGTTTATAGTATAGTAATTTGCTTATGGGTGAATTTATTAATGAGTTTATACGGGATCTAGATCTACCTTCTGTAGTAGATACTGACCCAGAAGTTGTAGAGCAGCTAGCAGAACATGCTGTGCAGGTTGTTGGTTTTGCACTCCCAGCCGTAGGCATAATCCATGATTATGAGGTGGATAAAGGCAAATTATACATGTCATCAGCTGAACAACAGCGAGACATCCATGATGCTCACAGGGCATTAATAGAGCAGGCCGTAAGATTGGCCGGCCCAATAATTTATGCAGATGGCTTTGAAGATGAACCCCAAGTGCGTGATTATAAAATGGGAATAGGTCTGCATGCCGATAAGATTGGCAAAAAAATTGTTCCTCGAAAAGGAGGGGATAATTCGGCAATGAAGTTGAGACTTCATACTGGTAGTGCGCCGGCTAAGGTTACAGTTGCTAACTCTGAGCCGGGAGTTTTTAGCGGTATAGGCGATGAAGATCTGTACAGTAGCCCCGATTCCACATCTAAAGCATTGGCTCATGGTTATGATGTCGAACGAAGAAGATTAACAGTGCCTAAGGCGCTTGCGCTTATTGAGCTTGGCGGAACAGATCCTATAATGGCGGCTCCGGAAGTGTATCATTTTTACCAGGGGACTCACTCAAGTGTATTGTTCCGCTCTGCTAGCAGTTTTGGCTCAATAACTTTACATGGCTTTAGAGGCATATTGCCCGGTGAGCGATTTGGTGACACATCTGATATGAATGTACGCAGTCACTTACTGCTACAATAGTGGTACATGAATTATTGGCGGGAACGATCTAAGCCGTACGAGCCGAGGCAGACGGCGCCGTTTAAGGTGTCACGCAGCAAAATTGAGCTGTTTATGCAGTGCCCGCGTTGCTTTTGGCTGGACGTACGGCTCAAGATCAAGCGCCCCAGTGGTCCGCCGTTCCAAATTAATAAAGCTATTGATGAGTTGCTAAAGAAAGAGTTTGATAGTTATCGCAGCAAGGGCGAACCGCATCCCATGATGATCGAGCACAAGATTAAAGCCGTGCCATTCATGCACGACGATCTAGATCAGTGGCGACATAATTTTACCGGCGTTTTTACGCTGCATCAACCAACCAATCTGCATATTTTTGGTGCAATTGACGACATTTGGGCCGATGATACAGGCAAAGTTTACGTTGTTGATTATAAGGCTACATCTAAAGCTAGCGAAGTCAGCCTGGATGCCGACTGGCAGATCAGCTACAAGCGCCAAATGGAAGTCTATCAATGGTTGCTGCGCCAAAATGGCTTTGATGTTAGTGACACAGCCTATTTTGTGTATACAAACGGCCGGCTCGACCTGAATGGATTTTTTGACAAGGTAGAATTCCGCACCAAAATTATTCCTTACAAAGCTGATGCCGGCTGGATTGACCCAACACTGATTAAAATGAAAAAAGTCATGGACGGCGACATGCCCCAAGTCGGTACCGCTGCCATGGGTGGGCCGTGCGACTATTGCAGCTACGCCAAATCCCGCACCGAACTAACGCTAAAATCCCTCCATAACAACAAGAAATAATAAAACTCATCATATATTATTCTACGAATTCTAGATTTCCAGGGTGCCACCCTGGAAATAATCTATAAAGTTATCTCAGGCGTTGGCTAGCTCGAATTTAAGATCATCAAGTGTTTTCTTATAGTCTTCATAATCTCTTACAAAGTTCATGTATTGTTTTGAACTTTTATTAAATAATTCCAAAATCTTATCTGGTTGACACCAATCGGTGGTCTTTTGGCTCGTGTAATATGGCAGACTAGAGTAGGGCCAATGACGATAATCCTTGGGATTTAAGTGAATATATCGAGAGATATGCTGGAGATACTGATCAGAAGTTACCATGTTTGCACGAAAACGGCTCTGGAAAACCGGACCTACGCGTCCGTATTTTTTATTAAAGTACATTCCATAAGTAGTCATCATACCTTTAAATAATTCAGTGAGTGCTTTTGGTTGTGACTGATATACCAGCGCATGGAAGTGGTTCCGCATAAGACAAAATGCGAGCAACTGAATATCATTGTGGAGCCATAGGTACTCCCGACCCTTATTATCTTTTACTGGTTTATTGCTCAAATAGCGTTTAAACAGATTTAGAAAGACCGCATAGTCATCTTGATCTCGAAACACAGCTTCTTTGTTTATGCCGCGACTGTAAATATGATAGTAGGAGTGCTCCACATACATTTTCTCTAAATATTTACCTGGCATATTGAGTAGGCTAGCACAGTTTATTTTTAGTTTCCAGGGTGCCACCCTGGAAACAAGTAAATTAGGGTACAATTAAGATATGCTAGATATTCAGTTTATCCGGGACAATGCCGAGCTGGTAGCCGAAAAAGCAAAACAAAAAGGCTACAAAGTTGATATACCCAAAATCTTGGAGCTGGACAAACAACGCAAAAGTAAACTTTTAGAAATTGAAGCCCAGAGGAGTGTAAGTAAAGCATATGCAAAACAGGGTAAACCTGATGAAAGTCATATAGCTGTTGCTAGGGAGTTAAGGCAAAAAATAAAGAATCTGGAAGTTGAATTAGGGCCAATCGAAGAAGAGTTTATTGGTCTTCTAAAGGCTGTGCCCAATATGTCACTGGATGATGTGCCGGTGGGCGAGAGCGAAGGCGACAATCAAGTGGCTAAGAAGGTAGGGGAACTGCCGAAGTTTGATTTTGAGCCTAAAACTCATTGGCAGATTGCAGAAGAGCGTGGCTTAATTGACAAAGAACGGGCGGCTCGAGTTGCGGGAAGTAGGTTTGCCTACATAAAAGGAGACCTAGTCAAATTACAATTTGCCATAATACAGTTTGTACTAGCTGAATTAACTAACGAGGAAACAATTAAAAAGATTATTCAGGTCAATCGTATTGAAGGTATATCGTCCGCACCATTCATCCCCGTATTACCACCTTACATGATTCGCACCGAAGTTTATGATGCTATGGATAGATTGGAACCTAGAGATGAGCGCTATAGAGTGGGTGCAGACAAGGACGATATATGGCTTCAGGGGAGCGCAGAACACACGCTAGGCCCTATGCATATGGGTGAGCGATTTAGCTGGACAGAACTGCCTATTAGATATTTAGGCTATGCAACAAGTTTTAGGCGTGAAGCTGGCACATATGGCAAAGATACAGAGGGCATTATTCGCATGCATCAATTCGATAAACTTGAAATGGAAAGCTTTACTCATCCTGAATTTGGTTTAAAGGAGCATCTGTTGTTTATAGCTATTCAAGAATATCTAATGGAGCAATTAGGTCTTCCGTATCAAGTCATACAAAAATGTACAGCTGATATTGGTAAACCTAACGCTAGAGGGATTGATATTGAAGTATGGTTGCCGGGTCAGAATAAGTACGTAGAGACTCACACAGCTGATTATATGACCGACTATCAGGCACGCCGTTTAGGCACAAAAGTGGGTCAAAAGCCACAAGCATTTGACAGTCGATCAGGCGCGGCTGAATTTAATACAAATAGCCCACCGGGACTTGAGTTTGTACACACCAACGATGCTACGGCTTTCGCTTTGGGCCGAACGATGGTGGCAGTTATTGAGAATTATCAACAAGTCGATGGCAAAGTACAGATTCCATCAGCTCTAAGGCCATATATGGGCGGGCAGGCAAATATATGATTCAAAAGCTTGAGATTAACGGCGTGCATTATGAGATCAATGATGACTTGTACAAATATGTAGTCAAAAAGATTGGCCGCCTGGATCAGTATATGAGCTACCATGCCCGTGAATCAGCTCATGCTGAAGTCAAGCTCAAGGAAAGCAAAGTCAAAAAGAGAGTTCAATCTACCTGCGAGGTTATATTACATCTACCGCATGAGGTCATGGTTACAGAAGAAACCACACTCAATCCATACGCTGCTATTGATATTGTTGAGGCCAAGCTCAAAAACCAGCTCAAAAAGTATAAAGAAAAGCACACCCCGCGCCTCCACCGCCGTATCCTGGCCCGCCTTAAACACCGCCCGGTCTAAAACAAAACGGGGAAACAGCACTTGCAAAACTAATATGTTTATGCTATAATTTATGTATCTTGAACACTTCACAACAACCAACATCCCAGTTAATCGCACCAGAACAAAACTATCCTCAAGTTAATGGCCTAGAAGTTATTGCTAAGCGTGAGCCTTTAACTGATGGTGAGATTGGCAATCTCGTTGCCGCAGTTGGAAATCACGAAAACAAAGCCTTGCTCTTGTCGGCCATGAAGCCCGAGGTAGTTTATTCCAGGAATGACCTCAATAAGTTGTTTCTTGAAATTCAAGATGATCCACCAGCCTGGAAAGTGTCGGATAATTTGCCGTTTGGATACTGTATGCGTTCACTAGCACCAATTGGCCTCGTAGCCAAAGATGTTGTCGATCCCGATCGCGGCATCGTAGGCTTTTATAAAACAGACCTTGGAATTGATGTGGGAGATGCCTTGGCTGGCCATCTATTAGATTATTCGCTCAAGCATCCAGAAATCTCACTTAGCCAAATATTTGGATCGACTGTTAGCCCCTCAGAACGTGGAGCTCGTTCGCCAAGAATGCGTATTGATATTTTAGGTGAGTTACTAACATATGATCAGCCAGTAAATATTGCAGACCTGCCCTCCGTAAAAGAAGGTGATGCTAGAAGAGAATCAGGGCATATACGAGAGATGGAAAAAAATGACCTAATTGTTGTTAATAGTAATGTTCGGCAGACTTTTGATGTTGATAGTCAGAAATTGTCTCAAATTGAATTAGACGGTCATGATCCTGCATTATCACCCGTAATGAGACAAATACTTATGGAGCGTGCCGAAACAGATGGGAAGCTATCTATTACCGTTGAGGACATGATTGAAGAGCTAGCAGCTCGTAGTATAGATGAAGAACAGCATAAATGGTTAAGAATGCAAATCAGCCGGATCTTTAAAAAGTTTACTGCTAAGGGGGCTTTAGAGCCACTTGAAGAAATTGACATGGAACGTAGAACAAAAATTAGCATCGATGAGGATAAACGCGATGTGCTTGAAGAGTGTCTCGATATCATCTACCGACTGCAAACTTTGGATCCAATGTTTTTAAATGAAGGCCAGGAAAAAATGCGACGTATACTAAGCAGCAAAGACAGCATTCAGGAACTGGTATCAAAAGCTCGCAAATCTTCAGCACACGCAGATCCTGGAGCTAAAGCGGAAAGAATTGCAATTGTGCGTAGTATGCTCAATGAGTCACAGCAAACCCAACGAGATATTGAACAGAAGCTGCGAGAACAAGGCATCAAACTTTCGGAGGGCGGAGTAAATGTTATTTTACGATCGTTAATGAAAGCAGGTGAGGCTGAAAGAGTGATGAGTAAAAATAGAGCACTCTGGACTGCTACTAAAGTTACCGAACCGATTGATGAAGTATAAAGAAAAGCACACCCCGCGCCTCCACCGCCGTATCCTGGCCCGCCTTAAACACCGCCCGGTCTAAGTCCATGATATAATTAAGGTATGAAGAAAACATCATTCCAATCAGTTGTATACCGCGAGGGGAAGTACTTTGTCGCTCAGTGCTTGGATATTGACGTGTCAAGTTTTGGCAAAACCCAACCCGAGGCTCTAGCCAATCTGACCGAAGCTCTGGAACTCTATCTCGAAGATAAGACAGGATCTGAATTACATCAAGTCGATTCGCCCAAGCTCGTTCGTTTATCACTCGATCATGCCTAGACGGTATTCGTCCAGACACATCATACGTATCCTTGAGCAGAACGGTTTTATATACGTTTCGCAACGGGGTAGCCATGTTAAATACCGTAAGGGCAGCAATACGGTCATTGTCGTTGCCGGCAAGCGGGAAGTACCCATGGGCACCTTCGCCTCAATTGTCCGCCAATCCGGCTTACCCAAAAAGAACTTCGAAAAGTAATTTCCAGGACCAGGTCCTGGGAACATCAAAAAACATTGCTTTTATACTCTAAATTTGTTGTAATAAGTATCTGAATGGAGTAATTTAGCATGCCCGGAGATTTAGAACATATTCAGCAGAGTAGCACAGCGCATTTAATTGATGCTAGCACTATGAGCGTGCAGTTAGAGGGGGTAGATCATCCTATTGGCAGACTATTGGTTCCAGGTGAAGCAACCGTAGGTGATTTTATAGATGTAACCAAAGAACTTGCAAATCGCCGAAAACGTAGCGAAATGGGATTGTGTTTCTTTGATGCACTGGTTGAACTTGAAGATTTAACGGATTGGGTAAGTAAGGATCCAGTTATTGCTACTAAACGTGCGATGCTAGATCCTACAAGGCCTCAACTACCATTTGGTAAACCTGATGTTGATGCAGAAGACACAGATGTCTTGGGCAATTTTTACGATGTTTATAAACATTTTTCGCAACCGCATGCTGATATTGCAATCGCTATGCATGTTTCAGAACAATACATCGGAATGATCGAACTACCTCGCGGCAATCCTGTCCCTGGACAGCCTGTTATCGAATTGCCTGATTATGTCAGTGGTTTAGGTGATCAAAAATATGATTCGGGATTACGGCGTGATAATGTAAGCTGGTTACGACGAGAGATTTCGTCTCAACTTCATGCTCCTGGTGATCAGGTTCGTGAACCAATAAATGGATTCTTGCGTTTTATGGTTAATGTTATGGCAATAGAGAACGCTGTCGCTGGTACAGGTGCTAGCGAAAGAGCCTATAGGGAAGAACAAGCAGAAAGGGCTCAAGTCCAGTTGACGGAATATCAAGCTAGTCCAAATGCGGGTAGTGTAGAGGTGGAGACTTTGCTTCGTCACCAGCAAAAAAGACAATCTCGCCTGGCCGAAATTGATAGAAATGTCAGTGGCACACACAGGGCGTTGCAAGATCTTTTTGGTGTAGAAGCGGCTGAACTACCTGAAGGTAAATAAACTGATCTCATAATTTGTGTAGAATCATTAGTATATAATCACTTATAGATGATTTACATAATATTGGCGATGCTGTTGTATAGTGTGGGGATTTTGTTTGGGGCGGCGGCTGCGCGGCATAGCGATACCAATGTGGCTACGGCCATTATTAACACTATGTCAACGGTATTGCCACTGATAGTTGTAGCCTACGCTGCTAGCAAGAAAACTCTGGTCAGTAGTGACAAATTTGGCATTACCATGGCCATTTTGGGTGGTTTGGGCGTGGGGCTGTTTGTTATGGCTATCAATAAGGCTTTTTCTGTCAACAAAGTTGGCATTGTAACGCCTATGGTTTTTGGTGGGGCGGTGTTTTTGTCTACCATCGCCAGCTACTTTATATTTAAAGAAAAGATTTCTGCTCTGCAGGGTGTTGGTCTGGTTCTTTTGGCCACTGGATTCATTGTTATTACTTACGCCCGTGCCACAACTAAGTAATTCATAGAACTTATTGTCGATTCTACCTAGAATAAGTACCTGATTCGCCCTAAAATACGGTACAATATAAGTTACAATTGCAGATAATTGAGAGGGAATTGACTGAATATATGGCAGTGAAGAAGTTTGTAAAACGGATTTTGGGTGACCCGCAGCACAAGACGATCAAGCGTTTGCAAAAACGTGTGCATGAGATCAATGCCTTGGCGGACAAGTACAAAAAAATGTCTGACAAGCAGCTGCGTGAGCAAACAGATGTGCTGAAGGGCCGGCTCAAAAAGGAAAGTCTGGACCTCATCCTGCCCGATGCTTTTGCGGTTGTACGCGAGGCTGCCACCAGGACATTGGGCCAACGGCATTTTGACGTGCAGCTAATTGGCGGTATGGTATTGCACGAGGGCAGTGTGGCAGAAATGAAGACTGGTGAAGGCAAGACATTGGTAGAAACACTGCCTGCCTATCTAAATGCATTGACAGAAAAGGGTGTGCATATAGTGACGGTCAACGACTATTTAGCCCAGCGTGATGCCGGTTGGAATGGCCAAATTTATGATTTTTTAGGTATGGTTTCCGGAGTTATTATTGCTGATGAATCCTATGTTTATGATCCAAACTTTACCAACAAAGATCACGAAGACGAACGGTTTCGCCATCTTAAACCCTGTACTCGCCAGGAGGCCTATGCAGCTGATGTAACCCATGGCACCAACAACGAATTTGGGTTTGATTATTTGCGTGATAACATGGTTCGCGAGGTCGACCAGCTGCGCCAGCGCGATTTGCACTACGCAATCGTTGATGAGGTAGACTCCATCTTGATTGACGAGGCTCGTACGCCGCTTATCATCAGTGCTCCAGCAGCCACCAGTGGCAATGCCTACGCCCAGTTTGCCAAAGTTGCCCGCCAGCTCAAGAAAGACGAAGATTACGAGACAGATGAAAAACGCAAATCCGTAATATTGACAGACGATGGCGTGGAACATGTAGAGAAAATCCTGGGGCTTACCAGCTTGTATGCGACCGAAAACATCCGGACTATTTATCACATGGAGCAATCCTTGCGGGCTCAGGCGCTTTTTAAACGAGACAAAGATTATGTGGTGACCAAAGACGGCGAAGTGGTAATTGTCGATGAGTTTACCGGGCGACTACTTAAGGGCAGGCGCTATAACGAGGGCCTACACCAGGCGATTGAAGCCAAAGAGGGCGTGGAGGTGCAGGAAGAGTCTATGACACTAGCCACCATTAGCTTCCAGAACCTATTCCGTCTATATGAAAAGCTGGCTGGCATGACTGGTACGGCTATGACCGAAAGTGAGGAATTCCACGAAATCTACAAGTTAAACACCGTAGAAGTGCCTGCCAACCGCAAACTTGTTCGTGAGGATCGCAGTGACCGTATTTATAAAACAGAAAATGCCAAGTTTCAGGCCATTGCCACGGAAGTTAAACAACTTCATACTCGTGGACAGCCGGTACTAATCGGCACAGTATCCATTGAGAAAAACGAAGCTCTGGCAAGCTTGCTAAAAAAATCTGATATTCCGTATCAAGTACTCAATGCTAAAAACAACGAGCGCGAAGCCGCTATTGTGGCCAAGGCCGGACAAAAGGGTGCCGTAACATTGGCCACCAACATTGCCGGCCGTGGCACCGATATTATTTTAGGTGATGGTATCAAAGAGTTGGGTGGGCTGTTTGTGCTGGGTAGCGAACGGCATGAAAGTCGCCGGATTGACAATCAGCTGCGTGGCCGGGCCGGACGCCAAGGCGACCCGGGTGTTACCCAGTTTTTTGTAAGCACCGAGGACGATCTAATGCGCGTGTTTGGCGGTGACCGTATAGCCTCGATCATGGACAGGCTTAGAGTTGACGAGAATATTCCCATAGAAAACCGCATGATTAGTCGCAGCCTTGAGGCCGCTCAAAAGAAGGTAGAAGGCTATAACTTTGATACGCGTAAAAACGTCGTCCAATACGACGATGTAATGAACCGTCACCGCCGGGCCATTTACTCTATGCGCCGTGAAATTTTGCAGGCCACCAACATCAGCAAACGCATCAAATTGATGATTGAAGAAGAAGCTGCAGCCCTGGCTGGCTCACCACTGCTTACCAGTGATCAGTTTGAAGACATTGTCAAAGAAGTCATGCCCTTTGATGACGATCAATTGGATAACCTATTCGATAAGCCGGCCGACCAGTTCGGCGAAGCGCTAAAAAAGGAAGCCCTGCAGCTATATACATCTCATCTGAATGATTATGGCCACGACATCATGCACCGCATTGAACGCGATGTATATTTGCAAATTTTGGATAATTTGTGGATGCAACATCTAGAGAACATGGATCACTTGCGCGAAGGTATTCACTGGATGAGTGTTGGCCAGCGTGATCCGTTGGTTGAATACCGCCGACAAGGGCAAATATTATTTGATGACATGCAGGCGACCTTGCGCCACGACATTATCCGGGGTTTATTGCATGCTCAACCAGTTAGCCAGGACGATCTGGATAAACCCATTGAGACAGAACTTACCCGAGCGGCCCGCCAATCGGTTGACAATGCTGATCGTATTATTGAGGCCGAAGAGTTTGAAGAAAAAGATTTTAATGATTTGCTGGCTGGTGGCAGCGCTACTAAAAAGCAACAAACTTCCAAAGATCGTAAAAAAGCTCACAAGGCGGAGCGCAAACGCCGCAAGAAAGGAAAGAAGAGAAAATAGAACTCTGATATATAAGTGGGCAGTCCGAGACTAAAACTCTATCAACAAAATTTATGAAACATAAAGTACACGAACTGGTTTTGCCCAACGGCGCCCGCGGTTTACTAATACACGTGCCAGATGCCACAGTCATGAGTTTTGATATTAACTTTAGGGCGGGGGACTACCTGACAAAGCCGGGCAAATGGGAAACAGCCCATCTTATGGAGCACGTTTTACTTGGCGCCAATAAAAGATACCCCAAGGCCATAACTTTTCAGGCCGAGTTTGGCAAAAACGGTGCTTATACCAACGCCAGTGCTGGCAGCTATGACATTACCTACGAGGCCGAGTGTGCTGATTTTGAATGGGACCGCATTGTTGACTTGCTTCAAGCAGCCATCACCCAGCCACTATTTTTGCAAGAAGAGTTTACGGCTGAGTTTGGCAATGTTAGCGAAGAGCTGACAGCTAGGTCTAACAATCACTTCCGCCACTTAGGTCTAGCTACGCGCCAGGCTTATGGTTTTGCCTGCAAGACCGATCAAGAGCGCCTCAAACTTATGAAAAACGTCAAGCTGCAGGATGTGCGCGAACATTACAAGCAAACTCACACAGCCAGTAATATGCGTTTTGTAATAGCTGGCAAACTGCCAACCGACAGGCGGGGACACATCAAGCAGCTATTTTCGTCTTTTGCACTGCCTGACGGCGATGGCTGGATGGAGCTGCCTGACGAGCAGCCCAAAGCCTTGGCCAAGCCGTTTTACATCAAAAATGACACCGTCGATAATCTCTATTTTTATGCCGATACATTCATGAGCCGGCGCCTACGCGATCCGGAGGCCGATGCGCTGGGTCTAATTAACACCATGCTGACTGAAACACTGTATTCACGCATTTTGGGAACAGCCCGTGAACGCGGGCTGGTGTATGACATGAACAGTGGCTACAGCCAAAGCAAACTCAGCAGCGGTTGGTGGTTTGGTGCCCAAATTTTGCCCAAAAACGCCGAGCCACTGTTTGACATTGTTATCAAAGAGCTTAGGGCGGTATTCCGCGGCAAGTTGAGCGATGCGGCTATTACCGATGCCAAGCAGTACTCATTGGGGCGTTATCAGCGCAGCGGCCAAACCGTTGGCGGCACCGCCGCCGGCTATGCCTACCGATACTTTTTTGATGGTGAGGTGGATGATTATTACAAGGTCCCAGAGCGCATCCGCGCTGTCAGCCGAAGCCGTATTGTAAATGTTATGAACGCTATTTTTGCCGAGCAAATCTGGGGAGTAGGGGTACTAGGCAAGGTGGGCGAGCCTTTTGCTAAAAAGCTCTACGACCAACTCAGTATTTTGTGGTAGACTACTGGACAACTACTAAATAATATTGTAAAATATTATTTAGGTTAAATATCATGTCTAACTCTCTAAGAGCAACTGGCCGCGAAGTCCGAGGTATTCTCGCTGATATGAGCATTGCTGAGGTTCACCCCAAAACTTTAGAAAAACCAGCACCCGACACTGGTAATCGAATGCGTCTTATGCATTCTGTCCATTTGGCACTTTACCAAGCTGGCAGATTAGCCAACAGGGGGCTAGAAAGAAAAACGCCAAAATGGCCAGTCAGGCCTGAAGCCATTAGTGTTTTAGGCTATGGTGCAGAAAAAGTCGTATATAGAATCTCTGGCGGTGAAGGTCAAACAGATACGGTTTTGTCTGTTTACCACAGGGAATCCTTGGTGAGTGAGCCTACTATTGTTATTAATAACAAGAAAGAAAAACATGAGACATATAAAAGATACTTCGGTGATTTAGTTGTCCCAACCGCCTTTCTTATTGTTGATAATCCTTGGGGTGAAGGCGGAAAACCGGCCAGCATACAAGATTTTTTAGGGAATACCCAAATGCTGTCGGATTATAGTGCTGATGAACTACGAAATCGTGCACGTCATGATCCTGAACTAGCAGATAATTTACAGTTACTCACTACTGGCTACCAAAAAATGTTAAGCGACGGCATCCGTCCCGACTTTGCTTCGAGCAATTTACTAATATCAGATTCAAAAATACTAATTTTCGATACAGGAGCAGTTAATCCAACAACAAAAATGGATCGCTTGATTGAAATGCATTCCAACTATCAGTTAATTGAGGATATAGCGGCTTCGATGCCACCAAGCAGCAATCAGTAAAAATACTTACTCCAACCTCTTGCCAAAAAAGCAAAAGCATGATACAATGATTTAGTTAAAATAATACAAATTATGGTAGATACACCTCACAATCCAGGTTCCGGAGATCCTTCAGCTGCTCCAAATGGCGGTGAAGCTAGTTTGGGGCTTGATACTGCAAGACTGAATGCAATCATGCACACAGCACTTGAACCGGGTGTACTTTTTGGCAGAGGACTTGATCTTACAGATGCCGATCGTGATCAGTTTGGACGCATTGTAGACATTGTTGAATCAACTCTCGCACCTGGCTATGAAGATCCAGCTTGGAAAGAGTATGAAGCACTCGTTGAAGAGGGAAGCGCTAAGGGTGCTATTCTCTCTCTGACAACCCACGAGGGCACAAATGTGAATACGTGGTGTGTAGATGGCGGAGCAGATGCAGAAGTGAAAAAAATAAAAAGAGAAACAGAAGACGGCATTCAAAATGGAATTCAAGTTCCAAGTAGAATATTTTATCTAGTTCACTGGCACGAAACCGCACAGAATCTAAATCGATATATAACTCATTCAAATGAAACTTTGAGACATACTAGTCCGGCACATCTTGGTACTGATTTAAGGCGTTTAGCAAGTTTTGTAAAGCGCACTAGACCTCAAGATTGAAAAATTAGCGCGAAAAAAGGTTGCTATAATTATGGCTATGACGGAATTGGAGAAACAAGCTAGTGAATTGGTGGAGGCCGTTGATGGCGCGGTCAAGAAGCTTAAGATTGTAGAAGCTGAAAAGCAGCTTGAAAGTCTTAAAGAGCAGGCTGCTAAGCCTGACTTTTGGTCTGATCAAAAAGCAGCTCAGGACAATCAACGACTGCAAGCTAAGCTGGTTTCCAGGGTGGCACCCTGGAAACAATTACTGCAAGAGGTAGAAGATATTGAAGAATTGGCAAAAACGGGCGATAAAAGTTTAGAAAGTGATCTGACCAAGCAGCTCAATAATACTCAAAAAGATTTTGATGAGCTCAAGGAACAACTTAAGTTTAATGAGCCGTATGATGATCATGATGTAATTGTGGGGATACATGCCGGGGCGGGTGGCACTGATGCTCAGGACTGGGCGCAAATGCTAATGCGAATGTATTTGCGCTGGGCTGAAGCAAAAGGATACAAAACCACTATTTTGGACGAATCAACGGGCGAGGAAGCAGGTATCAAGAGTGTGACTTTTGAAGTTGATGGCGAGTTCGTATTTGGCCAACTCAAGGGCGAACATGGCGTGCATCGGCTAGTGCGTTTGAGCCCGTTCAACGCCGATCATCTGCGCCAGACCAGCTTTGCCAAGGTTGAGGTGATGCCCAAGGTTGATAGGCCAGATGAAGTGGAGCTGGATGATAAAGATCTAAAAATTGATGTTTACCGCA
>Ga0209542_10005941_pt1 | contig 24041 bp, 26 predicted proteins | sample RifCSPhighO2_01_FD_184028 | JGI IMG/M metagenome (GOLD analysis project Ga0209542, IMG submission 184028) | Soil microbial communities from Rifle, Colorado - Rifle CSP2_plank highO2_0.1 (SPAdes) (version 2) | ecosystem: Environmental > Terrestrial > Deep subsurface > Rock core/Sediment ...
ATATTCTGCGCATCGGTCTCCAAAACCAACGGGCGGGGGTTCAGCGAGCCGGCATGACCAAAGGCCTTGTACGTAATCAAAACATTCATCGTTGAGGCCGTCCTGTCCGGGTTCCTGTGCGGGTGGGGGGCAAGAAACAGAGAGCGACGGTATGTATTCATTGTGCTCTTGAAAGTATTCCGCGCATTTGTTGAGCCGGAAGTTTTCTCCGCGCGGTGACCTGCCTGTAATGACGTGAATGATTCCCCCTTGCGGGATAATCAGGGGGGAGCTATTTGGTGTAGTCCCGGTGCCGGGAAAATTTGTTACTTCTCCAAGGCGGAACGAACCGCCGCGCTTGTTTGCTATTTTCCAGTTTGATATATAAACAGATTCGTTCTCGGGGGGATTGTATTGGATATCAATATATTCGGTATCGGGGTTTCGTGAGCGCGCGTTGGCGGATGAGATACTAAAATATTGTTTGTAACGCTCTTCTTTTTTTTCACTTTCGATTGTTTTGTCTTCTGTTTGTGTTGTGTCGTCGGTTGGCGGTGGCGGCGGGGGCGGCTCGAAAACATCAAATACGGATTTTTGTTCCCGTACGACGCCGAACTCCGCATCGGGGTTTGGCGGCGTTGCGAGCGGGCCGGATGAAGTACTTAGGTTTGCGAAGAAAGCAAAACCAAAAAGGATGACAACAAGAATTGCGAGAAACGCAAGATTTTCATCCATAATCGTACTGTATCAAATTTTTGACCGTGCCGCACGGGTATGATACAAATGGATAAGCAATGAATGCAATTGTCCTTGATCTTGAGACGGAAAAAGAATTTCGGGAGGTGGGCGGGAAGCACAACATCCATCTCTTGGGTATTTCGGTGGTCGGTATTTATGAATATGCCCACGACCGTTTTGTTGCCTATGAACGCCCGGAATTTGGTGAGCTTGAACCCCTCCTTGTCGCTGCGGATTTTCTCATTGGTTTCAATATAAACCACTTTGACCTGCCGGTGCTTGCGCCGCACGTCCACTTTGACGTAAAATCCTTGCGGGTGCTCGATCTTATGGATGATGTTGAGAAAGCATTGGGATTTCGCGTTTCTCTTGATAACTTGTGTCAAGCGACTCTGGGCGCTCGTAAATCGGGGAATGGGCTGGAAGCGCTCTGGTGGTGGCGGCAAGGCATGAAAGACAAAGTCCGGGAGTATTGTCTTTCGGACGTGCGCCTGACGCGGGATCTCTATGAACACGGGAAGAACAAAGGTTTTATCTTAGCCGACACGCGCGACCGGGGGAGGGTCCGAATACCGGTCACTTGGGGGGCGGTTTTACCCGAGAAAAAAGAAATACAAGGAGCTTATGTCCAACGGAGTCTCATCTGATAAAATTTTTCATAGTACCACGCACGGCAATCTTTCGCTTACCGAAGTGATTTCTGAAATTCACCGCTATACCCAGCATCACAAAAATTCGCGCTATGAAATAAGCATAGGAACTGATTCGCAAGCTTATGGTAAGACACACGCAAATTTTGTAACGGCTATTGTTGTGCGGAGGATCGGAAACGGCGCAATATATTTTTGGACTCGTCGCAGCCAAAGATTCTATAATTTACAGCATCGGATACAGCTTGAAACAATGCTTTCCATTACGCTTGCGCAGGAGTGTCGGAGTACTATTCGGGAAAAGCTCGGCGATGAAATTTTGTGGGACGGAGTTATTGAAATTCATCTTGATATCGGCGGCGCCGGACAGACACGGGATTTTCTTGATGTTATGACCGGGATGGTGCGAGCGTATCAAATGGTACCGGTCATAAAGCCGGATTCCTACGGCGCCTTTGCGGTTGCCGATAAACACACCTAGCCGCATAAATATATCCCGCCCTCGTAGTTGAATTGGATACAACGCCTCCCTCCGGAGGAGGTGGTACAGGTTCAAATCCTGTCGAGGGCATCAACTTTTTTAGAAAGCGCGCGTATGCGTTTTTGACAAAATTAAAATTTTAAGGTATCATTACGGCAGGTTCGTTCTTAGGAGGTTGTGATGCGACAAATTTTTGCTGGTCTTGGCCTAGCAACATCAGGGTATTTCTTTCTCTACTTTCGCGCGCGGCGCAAAAGCGCGCGTGAAGAACTCGCTCGAATCAAGCGCGAGAAGGCAAAGGAATTCCAAAAGCGTTTTGATTTTTCTCCATACGATGCTGATCCAGAAAATGTACGAGGAAAAATCAGTGCGCTCTACCTAACATGCCTTCGGGCCCACCTCGGCCGGGACACTTCCGTGTGTGTCGTCGCATTGGAGCGAAATCTATTCGAAATGCGCGCGCTTGCCCGTTTTTTCGAAGACGATTTCCGCCGGGTGCGTTTGGAGAATCGTGCCATGTAGCAAAGCCCTTTTCGGGCTTCTTTTTTTCTTCAAAACCGGTACAATGGTTGTCTGTCCTGTTGGATTTTAGGCGCGCTTAGCTCAGTGGTGGAGGACGAAAGACGTACAAATGTCTTTCGTCCGTTTACACTCCGATACTCGGTGGACGGTTAGCTCAGTTGGTAGAGCGGCTCGTTTACACCGAGTAGGTCGCAGGTTCGAGTCCTGCACCGTCCACCAAGTATCGGAGCAGGACAAACCACGGGGGCGGCGGTACAATTGAAGCATTGATTTATGGCGACAAGACAATTAATCGAATACATTAGGGGGCAGCTTAAAAGCGCTATCACAAAAGAAGATTTGCGAAGGACCCTTGTTGCAAGCGGTTGGCGGGAGGGCGATGTTGACGAAGCGTATTTTGCGGCAGATGAAGAACAGAAGGAACCGCCAAAGCCGCCAGAGGAAAAGTCATCTGAACTTCGCGAAAATATAAATATCGTCGAGTCGGGGATATTCAAAAATCCGTTTCGACTCTTGAAAGAAGCATTTGAATATTATAAAAAAAGAGCGTTTACTCTCATTGGCATTTCGCTTGTCCCATTTGTCATTGCTTTCGCGTTCATCGCGATCGGGGCGATTGCGATTTTATTGCTTTCCTTTCTAAGTGCCGGCGCCGGTATTTTTATTGCTGGCAGTATTTTTGCGCTTGTCGTGGCATTCATCATTACTCTTTTGATATTTGGCATCTGGGCGCAGGCAGCTCTTTTTATGGGTATTGTTGCAAGCGACGAAAATATTGGGATACGTGAATCGTTCCGCCGCGCGCGCGGGAAAATTCTTTCGATGTATTGGGTGATGATCCTCTCGATTTTTATTTTTATAGGCGGTTTTGTGCTTCTTATTATTCCTGCGCTTATTTTTGCCACGTGGTTTTCGTTTGCGATTTTTGTGTTCTTCGCAGAGGGAACGCGCGGGCTCGATGCGCTTTTGAAAAGCAAAGAATATGTGCGCGGGCGTTTCTGGGGCGTCTTGGGCCGTATAGTTTTTATGTTTACGCTTTTTATGATGGTTGTGTATGCTCCCCTAATTGTATTTGGTTTTGAAACGGAAGAAGGGGGTCTTTTATTTTCAGGCGTCATTTCATCGCCTCTTGTGGGAAGTATTCTCACAAACATTTTTTCGTTTATCCTAGGCCCGCTTTTTTCGCTTTACTATTTTGTCTTGTACCGGAATCTCAAGGCGCTGAAGGGAGAATTTGTGTATGTTGCTTCTCGCCGCGCGCGCGTTAACTTCTCGCTCGTGGGTGCGCTTGGGGTCGTCGCCCCGCTTATTGTGGTAGCGGGTTTAATGTTTAGTTTTGCGGGTGTTTTCCCCGATTGGTTCAACAGTTTGAAAGAGAAGAAAGGTTCGGAAGAAACCATAAAAATGCCGGCTTTGTTTAACGCGAGAAATAGGGGATTTGACGCTCAGCGCAAAGCGGGGATTGTAAATATAACAATCGCGCTTGAGTCGTACTATATCGAAAACAGTTTCTATCCGGAATCTCTCGATCAGCTTGTGCCGGGCCACTCAACATCGGTCCCAACTGACCCGGTCACCGGCACGCCGTATGATTACTCTCGAGTAAATAATGGAGCGGGGTACTGGGTATGCGCCACTCTCGCCGGTGGCCAAGAGTATTGCAAAGATAAGTGACGCAAACCTTTGCATGAAACACTCCGGTTTGCTAAGCTTTGGGGTAGATTTTTGAGAAACATGCCGCGGTAGCTCAGTGGTAGAGCGCTGCCCTGAAGAGGCAGGCGTCGCCAGTTCGATTCTGGCCCGCGGCATAAAACAAAAAACCCCGCAGTTGCGGGGTTTTTTGTTACTCGTTCTTCACACGCAGGCGCTCGGCTCTATTTTTGTCGAGTTTAGGAAGGCGTACGGTCAAAAGTCCGTTTTTAAGCGTTGCTTCTGCTTCGTCAACATCAATTTCGTGCGGCAACATGATTGAACGCGAGAACGATCCCCAGTAAAGTTCTTGATAGTAATAGCTGTCACCGCTCACTTCTCGCGCTTGCTCGCGCTTGCCGCGGACGGTAATCATATCGCGTGTGATCTGCACATCAAGGTCATCAGGCCGGACACCGGCTACAGTTGACTGCACAATGATATCATCCTCATCTTGGTACACGTCAACCGTTAGTTGTCCTTCTTCTTCTTGTGCAAGCCATTCGTCTTCTTTCTTTACTGGCATGCGCGGTTTTGGGCGCGTTTTTGCTTGCGTAACGGCAAGATGGGCCTGTGGTTGCGCGGGCCCAGCGGTTGTTTCTTCTTCCTCTTCGAAGTATTCGTCCGCCGGGACTGATCCCGTCAGCCGTTCGAAGAACGATCGTCTGTCTTTAGGCATACTATATAGTTGATTTTATGTTTAATGCGCTCGAATGAAAAGAGGATAACTATTCCGGTGACTATAAGCAATGCAAGCGCCGGTTCGATCCGTGTACCTCCTGTCCATAGTATAGAAAGATTGAAAATCGTATGCAAGAGTGTCGCGAAGAAAATCCCAGCAAGGACGGCGAGTTCTTTCCCAATAAGGTTTTTACAGAAGGCGCTTGCGATAAAGTAGCCAAGTATACTTGCCGAAAGCGTGTGAAGCAGGGTGGGGCCGAGAAATCGAAGCCCAGCTATTGTAAAACCATGCAGAATGGTATTCCCGAAGGGGGTTATAAGATAGAGAATATTTTCCACGGCGGCAAAACCCAGGGCGCCTGTCACAAGGTAAATCATCGCGTCAGCCGGCTCGTTGTACTCTTTGCGCCAAAAAATAAGGCTGATTACAAAAATGTATTTCATAACTTCCTCAATCAGTGCAAACCCCGCGACCAGACCATACTGATAAGGTGCGCCAAGAAGTTCAACTTCCAGGGAACTTACTTGGTCGCACGGTTTTTGAAAAACAAATGAAGACAGGGAGCATTCAGCAATGAGTGCGGCCGGAATCGCGAGCATCCCGGCGATGAATGCGAACGTTAAAAGCCGTTTTGGCTCTGGACGCTCATCTTCTTTGAGCCAGAACCACAACCATACAAATGCGCCCAAAAATCCCCCCACGATTGCGTACGCAATCGGCTTGAGTTCTATGGGTGGCAGGTAGGCAATAATATTTTGTTAGGCGGATAAGCTTTCTACCATGAGAAGCGTTTTATCTTTTACCGGTGCATATGACCAAAGTTGTTCGGTGATAAACGGGATGAATGGGTGAAGAAACTTGAGTGACGAGGCGTAAATGTAAAAAAGAGTTTCCTGCATTTCCGGGGAATTGTCTTTTTTCGCTTCTTCTATAAATATATCGCAGAAATCGTGCCAGTAAAAATCATAAAAACAATGAAGCGCATGCCCAAACTCATATTGCTCGATAAACAAGTCAACTTGTTTTGTTGCTGTGTCGAAAGAATCAAGAATGTGTATTGCGGAAGGCGCGTGCGGTTCCGGGCGCTTGAGTGCCCGTTCGTCGGAGCCAATTTGCCCGCTTATGAATCGCCACGAGTTCCATAGTTTATTGAGAAACTTTTTGCCAGCAACAACATGTTCTTCTGCCCAATGAATATCTTGTCCTCCCATCGCTTGCCAGACAAGTCCGAATCTTGTTGCGTCTGCGCCGTATTTCTCGATAAGGTTCATCGGGTCAACGCCGGTGCCAAGCGATTTTGACATTCGCTTGCCTTCTTTTGTGAGGATTGTCGCGTGGATAATTACATCCCGAAAAGGTATGTCGTTCATGAATTCAATTCCAGAAAATATCATCCTGCCGATCCAAAGGTTGATGATATCCCGCGCGCTCACGACAACGTTTCCTGGATAGAACCGCGTTCGATCTTCCCCGTAAAGAGTTGCGTACGGCCAGAGCGCGGACGAAAACCATGTGTCGAGGATATCTTCACTGCCCTCGACTGGGATTTTGTGCCCCCACCAGAGCTGCCGTGAGATACACCAGTCCCGTGTGTTGTCGAGCCATTCAAAATAGATTTTTTCCCATTTTTTTGGATGAAAGGAAATTTTTCCGGAAGCGACCGCTTCTTTTGCGATTTTTGCAAGCTCATCCATTTTCAAAAACCATTGCTCTGATAAAAGCGGCTCAAGTACCGTGCCACAACGCGCGCATACTGCGATGTTGTGTTTATACTCTTCAATCTTTTCGATGAGCCCGAGGTCTTGAAGGTCTTTTGTAATTTGTTCCCGGGCCTCTTTTACCGTCAGCCCTTCGTATCGCGCGCCCGCTTCGCGCGTCATTCGTCCCTTTTCCCCGATGACGGTGCGTGTTGGTACATTCGGATGGCGCTGGCTGATTTCAAAGTCGGCAATGTCGTGCGCGGGCGTTACTTTGATGATGCCGCTCCCAAATTCTGGATCGGCGGCCTCATCGGCGATTATCATAATTTCGATGTTTTCAAGATGCGGCGGGTTTGTCCGCGGAGTGGCAGGATCAACGGTTTGTATAGTGATTTTTTTGCCAACAAAGTCCGCGTATCGTTTATCGTTCGGGTGAACGGCAAGGGCTGTATCTCCAAGTTTTGTTTCTGGACGCACGGTACCGATGGTGACGGGGCCGTATTTGATATAGTAAAATTTGCCATTTTCTTCTCGATATTCAACTTCAAGGTCTGAAAGACTAGTCCCACAGCGCGCACACCAGTTTACTGTCCGTTTTCCTCGGTAAATCAACCCCTTTTTGTAGTAGTAAAGAAAAGCGGTTTCTACTTCTTTTTGATAATTTTCGTCCATGGTAAAGCGTGTGCGTGACCAGTCGCATGACGCGCCGATTTTTTTCAGTTGATTCAAAATGATATCCCCGTATTTTTCTTTCCACGCCCAAGCGCGCTCAAGAAATTTTTCTCTGCCAAGATCAAAGCGAGTTTTTCCTTCTTTTTTCAACTCCCGTTCAATAACATTGTGGGTTGCGATGCTTGCGTGGTCGGTGCCGGGAAGCCAAAGCGTCCGAAAACCCTCCATCCGTTTCTTCCGGATAAGAATGTCTTGGATGGTCGCGTTGAGCGCGTGGCCCATATGAAGAACCCCGGTAATGTTGGGGGGAGGAAGCATTGCGGTATAGAGCGGCGCGTTTTTTGGATACCGTTTTTCGGGCAGTTTGTCCGGATTAAAAAAACCCGATGTTTCCCACGCGCGATATATTTTTTCCTCGTGGTCTTTTGGTTCGTAGCTTTTTGGAAAATCCTCAATTTTCACAGCTTCAGCGTAGCATGCGCTTTCAGTTTTCTCCAGTCCCTGTAATCTTTTTTGAGCGCGTGGAGGTAGGCGGCAGCAGCAATCATCGCGGCATTATCGCCTGTGAAGCGCGCAGGCGGGAGCGCGAGCGTCACTGAATGGTTGAAAAAATCAACCGCGCGGCGCATGCGTATGCGAAGACGCCTGTTTGCGGAAACACCACCGCCCACAATGAGTGTTTTTATTTTATATTCTCTGAGTGCGCGTATGGTCTTTAAAATAAGAACATCGGCAACCGCTTCTTCAAACGACGCGGCGATATCGTTGTTTGTGTAGGGAATATTTTTTTCTTTTAGATCGCGGAGAGTGTAAAGAACCGCGGTTTTCAATCCCGAGAAACTAAAGTTGAAGTCTGACGAATGAATCATCGGCCGCGGGAATGCAAATGTATAACAATTGCCGGTGCGGGCGAGCTTGCTTATGAGAGGACCGCCCGGATACGAAAGGTGCATCATGCGGGCAACCTTGTCGAACGCTTCGCCTGCCGCATCGTCAACGGTTTCGCCGATCGTTTTGTACGAAAGCCAGTTTTTCGCAAACACGAGACTTGTGTGGCCGCCCGAAACGAGCAAAGCGATGACCGGAAAATCAATCTTTACTTTCTGCTTGTTATTTAAAAGCGGGGTGACAAGATGTCCTTCCATATGATTTACAGCAACCACGGGCAACTGCCAGTCTTGGGCGAGTTTTTGCGCGAAGTTAATCCCAGTCCAAAGCGCGGGTTCAAGCCCGGGGCCAACAGTGACTGCGAGCGCATCAATCTCTTTTTCTGGGCGCGTGACGCCGGCTTTTCTGATCGCGCGCTGAAGAATGATCGGCAGATTTTTTATGTGCTCGCGCTTGGCAAGATTCGGCACCACACCGCCGTAGGGCGCGTGGAGTTTTACTTGCGACGAGATAACGTTCGATTTTATTTTAAAATGTGGTTTTGCTAATCCACCTGAGCACGTTAAAACTGCGATACTTGTTTCATCGCAAGACGTTTCAATACCGAGGATTGTCTTGAACTTCGCGCCTTTTATTTTTGACATGATCAATTTATACAGTAATGTTATGAGTGGATCAAGCCGAAATCCTTGGTGTGATAGAATGAGTCTCAACGGAGGCACGAATCTTTAATTCAATATTTACTCGATATTCTATAAGACTTAGACATGCAACGTCTAAGTTAGATTCGTGGGCCCGTGCAGACTCGAACTGCAGACCTTTCGCATGTCAAGCGAACGCTCTAACCAACTGAGCTACGGGCCCAAATGTTCAGTGGGCAAACAGAACTGTTGCGGGCGGCCCCAACGGGAATCGAACCCGTATTTACGCCTTGAAAGAGCGTTGTCCTAACCATTAGACGATGGGGCCTAGGGTGCCTGCTGGACGGCATGGGGAGTAAAATGATAAAGATAAAGAGAACTATCCGTTGCTTTTGTTCCCCCGTGGATTTGTAAAGCATCAGCATAGTATCATTTTTACGAATGTATGAAAAGTTCATGTCGTTATTTAGCATAATTGTAAGGCGCACCAAGGCTCTCGGTTGGAAACTAGCAGCGATCTTTGTGGTTTTTATTATTGCCGTTGTGGGAATATTTCTTGTATATCGGGATTCTGGTGTTCCGCGCTATGAGTTTGTGGAGGCAGTAAGGAAAGATCTTACAGGAGAGGTGAGTGTGACAGGACGGGTCCAGCCGATTGAAGACGTGGAACTTTCTTTTGAAAAAGCCAGCCGCGTTTCCTCTGTGCGTGTACGGGTGGGGAGTATGGTAGTGCGCGGGAGCGTACTCGCAGAACTTGATAATGGGGATCTTCGGGCAAATCTTGCACAGGCGGATGCGGATGTGAAAGCCGAGGAGGCAAAGCTTGCTGAACTCAAACGCGGTACCAGGCAGGAAGAAATTGAAATTGCGCGCGCAGAGGTACTTGCTGCCGAGGTTGCGTTTTCGGAAGCGCAAAATAATTTTGCCGATAAAATTAATGATTCGTTTACTAAATCCGATGATGTAGTTAGAAACAAAGTTGACCAGTTTTTTACTAATCCACGATCTCCCTATCCGAGACTTAATTTCGAGACTGACACGCAATTGAAGAATAAGCTGGAATTTACTCGCCTTGTTGTTGAAAACATGCTTGTTCGCTGGCAAACGAATCTGGAGAATATTTCATCTGCTGGCGCTCTGGACGCCCAGGGGAAAGAAGCGAGAGAAAATCTTACAACAATAAAATCTTTTCTTGAAGATATTGCCCGCGCGGTCAACGCATTGACGCCGACAACCGGACTTAGCCAAACCACGGTTGATTCGTATAAATCGGATGTTTCAATCGCGCGCACGAACATCAATACTGCACTTTCAAACTTGCAAGCTGCGGACGAAAAGCTCAAAACAGCGCAATCCAACAAGATTTTGAAAGAGGAAGGTTTAAAATTAAAGCAAGCAGGTCGAACGCAGGAAGAAATTGCCGCCCAAGAAGCGCGCCTCTTGGGGGTACGCGCAAAGGCGGACAGCATTCGTGTAGAGATCGCGAAAACGATTCTCATTACGCCTATTTCGGGCATTGTGACAAAAAATAACCTCAAAGTCGGGGAGATCGCCGAGGTGCGTGTTCCCGCTATTTCGGTTATCGGCGAGGGCGGCTTTGAAGTTATTGCGAATGTGCCGGAATCTGATATTGCCGCACTTGAGAAAGGGCATCCCGCCCGCGTCACGCTCGATGCGTACACAAGCGATGATATTTTCTTTGCGCATATTATTCGGATTGATCCCGCGGAGACAATTATTGATGGAGTCGCAACATATGAAATTCGGCTCGCTTTTGATAAACCCGATCCCCGTATTCGTTCGGGAATGACTGCAAATATAGATATTATCACTGGTCGGCGCGAAAATGTTATTGTGGTTCCCGAGCGCGCTGTTGTCCGCAAAAACGGGGGAAAAATTGTTCGCACTATTGATGATGCGGGTTCCGTTCATGAAGTTTTTGTGGAGACGGGATTGAGCGGCTCGGACGGCAATGTGGAAATTCTCTCGGGTATCACGGAGGGTGACCAGGTGATTATCTTCGAGCGAGAATGAAACCTGTTCTTATTGAAGTTTCAAACCTCCAAAAGAGTTATTTTAGCGAGGGAGTAGAAACACCTATTCTTCACGATCTTACATTTTCGATTACGGAAGGAGAGTTTGTTGCGATCATGGGGCCATCGGGTTCTGGGAAATCAACTCTACTGCACATATTGGGTTTCCTTGATCGCCATACAACTGGCGAGTACCGCTTTAAAGGAAAAAGCATCGATGACTATTCAAAAGACGAGGTTGCCCGCGTGCGCAACGAAATGATGGGGTTTGTTTTTCAAGCGTTCAATCTTCTCCCGAGGATTTCAGTGCTTGAAAATGTAAAGCTCCCGCTACTCTACTCGCGCGTTGCCGAGCGTGAATGGAATCGGCGCGCCGAGGAAGCCATTCGCGCGGTTGGCCTTGCCCACCGGTTTCAATTTGACGCCGTGCGCCTTTCGGGCGGCGAGAAACAGCGTGTTGCAATTGCGCGCGCTCTGGTGAATTCACCGAGTGTTATTTTTGCCGATGAGCCGACCGGGAATCTTGATTCGCGCTCGGGTGTCGCGGTCATGGATATACTCCAAGCGCTCAACGAAGAACGGGGCCACACAATCATCCTCATTACCCACGAGGCATATATGGCAGAACACGCCGAACGCGTTATTCACATTCTCGACGGCCGCATAGATAAGGACGAAAAAGTTATGAAACGGATCAGAAAGTAACATGGCATTAGCGCTCCGTCATACATTGGTAACTTCCCTCAATGCTCTTGCGACGCATAAATCGCGTTCTGCTCTTACAATACTTGGCATTGTGATTGGCATTACCGCTATTATTGTGGTGACATCTGTCGGCGAGACAGCGGAGGATATTATTGTAGGTGAACTCGGGGGACTCGGTGCTGATACGATTGTGGTGCGTCCGGGCAAAGAGCCGAAGGGGCCGACTGATATTGCTGAAGTTTTACTATCCGATTCGCTGAAACAGCGCGAGCTCGCAGCGCTCATGAAAAAAAGCAACGTGCCGCATCTTGCGGACGCGGCCCCCGAAGTGCTGGTAACCGGCAGCGTTTCTTATGGCGGGGAAACATTCAGGCCCGTTATTTTAGGTTTTACCGCTGATTTTATGGTTAAAACATTGAAATTGCGCGTCGCGAGCGGTGTTGCGTTTGACGAGCGCGATATTGCAACGCGTGCGCCCGTAGCAATTATTGGCTCTCGCGTTGCGCTCGAGTTGTTCGGGGGTGAAGATCCGGTTGGTAAAAATATTGACATCAAGGGGCGTAAGTTCCGCGTTGTCGGTGTTTTTGAAAAACGGGGCCAGGTTGTATTTTTTGATATTGATGAGCTTGTTCTTGTGCCGTATACGACCGCCCAAGCGTTTTTAGTGGGAACGAAACATTTTAATCAAATTGTCGTGCGCGCGGAAAGTCCGGGTCTTGTTGATCGGACAGTTTTTGATATCCAACAGACACTGCGCGCTCTTCATGATATTGATGATCCAACCAAAGACGATTTTTCTGTGCAGACACAACAAGGCCTGGTTTCACAGGTTCGGACCATCATTGGTGTTTTTACTATTTTTCTTTCCTTTACTGTTGCCATTGCTCTCATCGTCGGAGGCATCGGCATCATGAATATTATGCTGGTGAGCGTAACCGAGCGCACGAGGGAGATTGGCCTCCGAAAAGCTCTGGGAGCTACTGATCGCGACATTATGCGCCAATTTTTAGTGGAGGCGGTATTTCTGACTGCGATAGGTGGGATTATCGGTGTTGTCCTTGGGTTTATTATTTCTGTCGCGGTGTCATTTTTTCTCTCGCGTTCCATCGGTCTCCCGTGGGAATTTCATTTTTCGCTTTCCGCGTCGCTTTTGGGAATTATCATCTCGTCCATTGTTGGACTTGTTTTTGGCATATATCCGGCATACAAAGCTTCGCGCCGTAGTCCCATAGAGGCGCTTCGCTACGAGTAATTATTCCGCGCCGCTTCGTTTTGGTGTATACTGGGAAACATTATTATTTATGAAAGATTATAGTATCAGGCATATTGCAATTATTCCAGATGGAAACAGACGGTGGGCAAAGGCCCATGGAAAGCTGCCGTGGCGGGGCCATCAAGCCGGCGTGAGAACATATGAACAAGTTCTCAAAAAAGCACTTGAACTTAATGTGTACTGCGTTTCGTTTTGGGGAATGAGCACGGATAATCGCCTGAAACGCGGGCATCGCGAGGTGGCTTTTTTGTTTGCACTTTTTGAAAAGACGCTTCAGAGGGCGCTCGCAAGCAGGGAGCTTGAGAAAAACGATGTGCGGGTCAACGTGCTTGGTGAGTGGCGCGCGCAATTTCCGAAGAAGCTTGTGCGCCTCGGCGAAAGAGTCATAAAAGAAACAGAAAAGCGAAAAAAACATATCATGAACTTGCTTTTGTGCTACGACGGGAGATCGGAAATGCTCCACGCCTTTCGCAGGGCGCTTGCGTCAAAAGGAAAATCTGCGGGAGACCCGAAGCGATATCTCTACACACGAAATCTTCCGCCAGTTGATTTAGTGATCCGTACGGGCGGTGACCCCCATCTCTCGGCGGGTTTTATGATGTGGGATGTGGCGGATGCCCAGCTTCACTTTTCAAATAAGCTCTGGCCCGATTTTACGCCCGAGGACTTTGAGCGCGCGGTAAAAGATTATCTCCGGCGTGAACGGAGATTTGGCGCGTGATATAATGAGCGCATGGCATTTGCGCTCTTTTTTGATTCTCTTGCCTGGATCTGGCGCGATGGAGTTCGCGAGTATGCGCGCGGTTGGATGAATGTTCACTGGTTCGTGTACCATTTTTTCTCAATGCCGGTTCTTTTCGAATCGTTTTTTGCGCCGTTCCACCGGTTACGCGAGCGCGCGCGCGCAGGTTTTGATATTGAAGACTGGTTGAGTGTTATCGTAATCAATGTTCTTATGCGCATTGTAGGGATGATTGTGCGCACCGCATTTCTTGCTCTTGGCATTCTTGCCGAGTGTGTTGTTTTTCTTCTTGGCTCGTTTTTTTTCCTCGTTCTTGTCTCCGGCGCAGTTTTTGTGCCGATCGTATTCGTTATTGGCGTTATAACTCTTTTTTTGTAACACATGCGCACGCGTCTGCCCCTCGCATTTCGTCTGGATCTCGTTTCCCGTCCCCATACGCGCTCATTGTTTGTGAAGTTGTTTTTTGTACTTTCCCTTGTTTCGTTTCTGCTCCTTCTTGCATCACTTTTTACGGATGCAGTCTTACTTCCTCTTGTCATTGAAAAAACACCGATTCTCGGCGTTTTATATATTACAACAAGTTTTTTCCTCGCGTTTTGTTTCGTTGAGTTTTATTACCGTTCGCACTTGGTGCCCTTTGGCGCGGTAACAGAAAGCGGTTTGCGTGTTACGCTCGCGCCGGAAGCGGCGCGCGTTTTTTCCTACATGGGCGGGGGATTTGGCACGGACATCCGTGTTTCCGATTTTCTTGCTGCGCTCAATAAGACAATTTTTTTACGAATTTTTCTTGTGCGGCTCGGGATTGCAGAGGAAGATTTTGCTTTATCCATAAACCAAAAACGGGCTGTTGCATCTGTGCGCATAGAACGGCTTTTGAGCGAGGGGTTGTTGACTCTTTCTGCAATTTTTGTTTTCTGTGCGAGCGAAGACGAGGTGCTAAAAAACTTTTTCTTCCAGCGGGAAGTAAAACCAGAGATTCTTTCTGGCGCCGCCGAGTGGGTTGAGTCTGAAATTGAAGAGTATTATGCGCGCACGCGGTGGTGGCTTCGGAAAAATCTGGAACGCATTCCGGGGATTGCAAAAGATCTTGGTTATGGATATACGTACAACCTCGAACGATATGCCTCCGAGGTGCTTCCGCGGAGCACAAGATTCGCGCGCTACGCACGGGTGCGCGAAATAGAAGCGGTTGAAGAAGCCCTTGCGCGCTCTCGCGAGGCGAACGTGCTTTTGGTTGGAGAAGCCGGCTCTGGAAAGCACACCGTAGTGGAGGGATTCGCTGGTCTTATCTATGAAGGTCGCGTCAAGCCGGTGCTTGAGCATAAACGCGTTATGATGCTTGATGCCGAAAGTATCACGGCGCGCGCCACGACAAAGAGCTCGTACGAAGGGGTCATGATTACTATTCTCGCCGAAGCGGTCGGGGCGGGAAATATTATTCTTGTCATTGAAAACTTCCCGGGATTTCTTGCCTCTGCGCGCGAGATGGGCGCTGACGCGCTCGATATTCTTGGACACTATATTTCCGGTCCCAACCTTCAGGTGATAGCCCTTTCGGAAACCGGGGCGTTTCATCGGGATCTTGAGCCGAATGGACTTGTCGCGAAACTTTTTGAAAAAGTAGAGATGCGCGAGGTTGAATCAAATACGGTTATTTACATGCTTGAAAGCTCGTGCTCCGAACTTGAAGCGGCAACGGGCAAAGTTTTTACCTATCAGGCGCTTGTGCGTGCGGAAGATCTCGCGCGAAGATTTATTGCGGAAGGCGTTATGCCGGAGAAAGCAATTAACCTCCTCGATGATGCGGCATCAATGCTTCCTTCCGAAAACCGCCTTGTGCGGGCGGAGGATATTGATGCGGTTGTCACGCGGCGGACGGCAATTCCCACGGCGGTTGCAGAAGAAGCAGAAAGTGAAAAACTGCTCAAGCTTGAGCAGCTCCTGCACGAAAAAGTTATTAATCAGGAACACGCAGTTTCCGTGATTTCTGATTCGCTCCGCCGCGCGCGTGCTGGTCTCGGCCGCGGACGGCGGCCGATCGGGTCATTTCTTTTTCTCGGCCCTACGGGGGTTGGGAAAACAGAGACCGCGCGATCTCTTGCTGAAATTTATTTTGGTGGTGAGGAAGCGATGCTCCGGTTTGACATGTCTGAATTTCAGGGCGAGGATGGTCTTGAAAAACTCACGGGTTCGTTTGAGATGAAAGAACCGGGAGTGCTTGCGTCTCGTCTCCGTGAAAGGCCGTTTGGCTTGCTTCTTTTTGATGAGTTTGAGAAATCATCGCACGACGTACGCAACTTGTTTTTACAAGTATTGGATGAGGGTGTATTCCATGATGCGTTCGGGCGCACGGTATCGGCCCGGGAGACAATCGTTATTGCTACCTCAAACGCGGGGGCAAATACCGTGTGGGAGCTTTTGAAGGAGGGGAAAGATCCTTCGGAGGTTCAGGAGGCGGTTATTGATGAGATCAGAAAAGAGGGAGTGCTTTCGCCCGAGTTGCTGAACCGGTTTGACGCGGTAGTGGTGTTTCATCCGCTTTCTCCGGAACAACTTGAACAGGTGGCGTTGCTTCTTTTGCGCGATCTTGCGCGGCAACTTGAAAAGCAGGACGTGCACTTTGTGCCATCCCGCGATCTTGCGCGCCGCATTGTGGAAATTGGCTACGACAAAACGTTCGGCGCCCGCCCTATGCGCAGAGCAATACAAGATCACGTTGAGCAACTCATCGCCCGAAAAATTTTAGAGGGAACGCTCAAGCGCGGTGATTCGTTTTCTTTGTCGAGCGATGAAGTAGCAAAGCTTTAATGTATATGGCTATTGATGCTCACGCACATATTTTTACAGAAGGCGCGTATCGGGCGTATATGCAAAAAGCGGCCGGGCGCGTTGATAAAATTATCTCGATTCTTTCCGAGCCAGCTTTGGATGACGCAGGCAACGAGTTTCCCATAAGTTTGCACGAACTTCTTTCGTTTGCGGCGTCTCACGCGGGTATTGCCGTAGTTGGCAGCGTCAACACGCAAAAAGATATTCCTGCCCAGCTTGCCGAGCTCGAAGGATTTTTGAAAGAAAAGAAAATTGTCGGCATAAAAATGTACCCGGGCTACGAACATTTTTATGCGTCGGACAAAGTGGTGTTTCCCGTGGCCGAGCTTTGCCAAAAATATAATGCGCCGCTCGTTTTTCATACGGGCGATGTAGATGGTTCTGTTTCGACATCGGTTTTAAAGTATTCGCATCCGATACACGTTGACGAACTCGCGGTTACGTATCCAGAATGCAAAATTATTATTGCACATTTCGGTTTTCCGTATTTGCTTGAAACGGCAAACGTGGTCAGCAAAAATAAAAATGTCTTTACCGATATTTCGGCCACTATTGTCCAGACTAAAAATGCAACAGATGCCGAAAATCTGCTGAATCAATACATTGTTGATCTCAAACGCGTTTTTGCGTATTTTTTCGACACACGCCGCAAAGTTATGTTTGGGATCGATTACATCAGTGAGTTTGACGTGTTGAACGAGGTAGATCCTTATTTCAAAGTGGTAGAGGAGGTCTTTGCGCTCGAAGAGCGCGAGCGCGTGCTCTCGGGACTTGCCAAAGAAATTTTTACTCTATGAATTCCTGCATCTTTTGTAAAATTACTTCGGGAGAAATCCCCGCAGAAAAAATTTTTGAGACCGAGCACGCGATTGCGTTTCTTGATATAATGCCGCGCGCGCCTGGGCATACGATGGTGATTCCAAAAATACATGCAGAAAATCTTTCAGATTTACCGCGCGAAGAAGTTGGTCCATATTTTGAAGCGTGCCAGCGCGCGACTGATTTAATAAAAAAAGCACTCACGCCCGACGGCTTTACGCTCGGCATGAACTACGGGCGAGTTTCTGGTCAAGAAGTGGACCACTTGCATTTTCATATTTTGCCTAGATGGCAAGGGGACGGCGGCCACTCACTACAATCGGTTGTTTCAAATAAACCGACTGAAGACGTAAAAATCATTGCCGAAAAAATCCGCAAAGCGACATAAAACCAAACCGTGCTACTATGACTGCGTATGGAGGAGCCGAAGATTATATATGAAGATAGTAACGTTCTTGCACTTTCAAAACCCGCGGGCATGGTTGTACATCATGATGCGCAACATACATCGGGCACAATCGTGGATTGGCTTTTGGAAAAATATCCGGAGATAAATAATGTTGGGGATGTCGGACGTCCTGGGATTGTCCATCGACTTGATAAAGACACGTCCGGCGTTTTGCTTATCGCAAAAAATCAGCGCGCTTTCGAGTATCTAAAAAAGTTGTTTGAAATTGGCGGCATCACAAAAAAGTATTTTGCGCTTGTGGTTGGCAATATGAAAAATGATTCAGGCATCATCAACGCGCCGATCGCGCGCTCGACAAAACATTTTGAAAAGCGCGTGGTTGGCGGCAAGCAGGGGCGAGCGAGAGAGGCCGTTACGGGATACCGTGTGCTCGAACGACTCGCTGGATATACATATATAGAAGCGTCTCCTAAAACCGGCCGTACTCACCAAATCCGCTCGCACTTGGCGCATATTGGACATCCTGTCGTATGCGACAAACTTTACGGCGGCAAATTATATCAGTGCCCCGCAGGCCTCACGCGTCAATTTCTGCACGCGCACTCTCTTTCATTTTGCACATTAGACGGTACGCGACTTGAAATCGAAGCTCCAATGCCAGATGATCTTTCGCGAGCACTCAAGCAACTTGTGTTGAACAGAGTCGGAGTGTTGCGTAACAAATAAAACCATGCTATAAAGGATTTCTATGACGAAGCCAGCAGAAGTTGATATGCGCCCGGGTGATACCGTGCGCGTGGTACAGAAAGTAAAAGAAGGGAACAAAACCCGACTTCAGACATTTGAAGGCATTGTTCTCGCGTGCAAGCATGGTAAGGGTCCGACTGGTACGTTTATGGTACGAAAGGTTTCTCTTGGTATTGGTGTTGAGCGTGTTTTTCCCATTCACTCTCCCATGATCGAAAAAATTGAAATCGTGCGCCGCGCAACGCGCGTGCGGAGAGCAAAACTTTACTATCTTCGCGAAAAAGCGGCCCGCGATATGCGAAAGAAAATGCGCCAAGTGCGGTTTGAAACCCCAGCAGAAGTTGCGGTAGAATCTGAAAAGGTGCAATAAGCGCGGGTGGCGAAACTAGAAGACGCACCAGCTTGAGGGGCTGGCGCCCGCAAGGGCGTGCAGGTGCAAGTCCTGTCCCGCGCACAAAGAACGTACTATAATTGTCCTATGTCCGGGGACGTTAAATATTATGGCGATTGGCATCCGCCGCGGGAGCCGTTTGATCAAGAACCGCGGATGGTGCGTTGGCTTATCCGGCACTCTGGAAATCTCATCAAGAACGGAAGCCAGGCAAGTATCGCGCTTTTTGTTTTTTCGCTTGTTGCGTTCAGTATTTCTTTTTATCTGCTTTTTTTCTAAAGTGCGCGCGTGAACGCGTTTTTTCCACTGCTTGCGGCAGTATTCCAAGCGGGCTCTCTGACCCTTGATAAATTTGTATTGTCCGGACACCGGGTTGCCCACAAAACGTACATCGGAGTGAGTTTCCCGCTCATCTTTCTTATTGCGCTTGTTCTTTTTCTTTTATTCCGCCCGCCGCTGAATAGTGAACTTTTCTCGGGTTATTCCGGGTCGTTGATCGTGGCTTCCGCGTTTCTTGCCGTTGCGTCGAATCTTATCTATTATCGCGCGCTTGAGGGTGACCAGCTCAGTGAAATTGAGTCGCTCGATATTCTTCAAACCCTCCCGATTATTTTTATCTCGAGCATTATTTTTACTGATGAGAGAAAAGTCGTTGTTGTTATTCCCGCGATTATTGCTTCTTTGGCGATTATATGGTCACACTGGGAACATCATCATATAACCATAAGACGCTACACAAAACTTTTTTTTCTGCGCGTGCTCTGTGTGGCGCCTCTCTCCGCGGTTATTTTAAAAATTCTCCTTGCTACTTGGAATCCCCTATCACTCGAATTGGTCCGTTCCGGTATTGTTGCACTTCTCTTAAGCCCTCTTTTTTTCGCGCATGCCCATGAGGTAAAAGACTCCGCAATGCGGTATATCGTACTTACGAATATTCTGACAACAATTGCGTGGATTCTTTTGTATTTTGGATATCGTGAGCTCGGTGTTGTTCACACGGTTCTTATTCTTTCCATTCAGCCGCTTTTGGTTTGGGGGGCTTCGATACTGTTTCTTCGGGAGAAATTTAAACTAAGAAAGTTTATTGCCTTTGTTGTTGTGCTTATTTCCATTGCGGTTGCTCTTGTGTTGGGGGGCGCTTAGCACTTATTGCTCTTTTGGGGGCTGGGTGGGACAATACAAAAAAGGTCGAAAAGGAGAATTGACTATGGAAGAAAAAGAAATTGGCACGGTTACCCACTACTATAATCGTGCCGGCGTTGCTGTTATAAAGCTCGCAGATTCCATACACATTGGCGATTTGGTAAAGTTTAAAAAAGGATCTGGCGATGTAGAACAAGCGGTTGTGTCGTTGCAGATTGATCATCAAAATATTCCATCGGCTCAGCGCGGCGCGGAAGTTGCCATGAAAGTTTCCGAGCATGTGAAGCCGGGCACGCGCATCACCCGGCTTGCCTAAGTGTATTTTTTCTGATACAATATTTTCGCTTTTTGCGATGGGTAGTTGAAAATTATTTTTTATGGTGGCTATGGTGTAGCGGCAGCACAGAAGCTTGTGGATATACACAGAAACCGTTCATTTGCCCTTTGTAGTATTTTTGTTATTATGGATATATGCCATTTGTCGCGTGTGAGATATGTAATGAGAAGTTTTACTCAAAACCAAATTGGTTGAAACGCGGATGGGGGCGTTTTTGTTCTAACGAATGTCGTTATGTGGGTCAAAAAAATGGAAAAATTGTCAGTTGTTTTGTTTGCGGCAAAGAAACGTATAAATCAGGTAGAGCGCTAAAAAATTCAAAAAGTAAAAAATATTTTTGTAGTAAGTCGTGTCAGACACATTGGAGAAACTCGGTTGTTTTTATAGGATCTCGTCACTCAAATTGGAAACACGGAGAATATACTTATAAAAGCATTCTTCGTCGTAGCAATGTCCCGCAGTTTTGCACGTTGTGTAAGATTAAAGATAAGAGAGTTTTAGCCGCACACCATATTGATAAAAACAGAAAAAATAATAAACTAGATAACCTCTCTTGGCTTTGCCACAATTGTCATTTTTTAGTACATCACTATGATGGAGAGAAGATAAGATTTATGGAGATATTGGTGTAGTAGCAGCACAGCAGCTTGTGGAGCTGTTAGCAGGGGTGCAAATCCCCTATATCTCCCAGATTATATAAACAGGAATCCCGATAGCCACCCATCGATATTTTTAGCCAAGAAGTCTCTACCCTGTAGGGATTTTTTGGCTTGAACTTTATTTATGTGCACCGTTTGTTATTATACAAGTTATGAGGTTATTCAAGTTTAAAATCGGTTGGTTGTTGGCAGGAATTTATATACTATTTACCATCTTTATTTTTACAGGTATTAGTTGTCCTTTTTCTTATGAACGATCTCCGTGGTGTTCCTTCAATGCATGGATATTAATATCTCCGTGGTTTCAAATCTTCGGTTTTGTATTTGATTTAGATAAAAATACAGTCCTTGGCGTTGAGGACTTCTTTTATTATGGTTTTCTTTCATTTTTTCTAAACATAGTGGTTGTCTACTTACTAGGCGTACTCATACAAAAGGTTTACTTAAAGTTAAAAAGGTCTTTTTGATAAATCTGGAATATAAGTTGTTGTATCATTCTTTCTCTCAAAAACAGTTCTAACATCCTTTACGACGGCACCCCAAATTTCAGAATATTTTGAGAAATAGTAATTCTCTTATTGGCGGGTACCTTATTACTTTTGCTACTCGAGTCGTGTTATATGTGTGAATGGAAGTATCGTCTATAAACTCAAAATTTATATTTAAAGTGCTGTCTATCGGGGCCATGCTTTTTATAAGCTACGCGGCCAGTTTTTTTGTTCAGTCTGTAGTAAATGACCGAATTTTGTATCAAGCAGAAGCATTAAAAACACAATCGGGAGACGCCTCGCGTGTTCTTATACATGGAAAACTTCCAGGGTTTGATGAAAGGGGAACCAGTATATACCGTCTCGTAGACAGAGTGCTCAAATATGCAATTTTATTTATTTCACTCACGTTCATTGCTTTTTTTCTTACAGAGGTTATCTACCAATTAAAACTTCATCCAATACAATACTTGCTTGTAGGCCTGGGGCTTGCCGAGTTTTACCTCTTACTTCTTGCGTTTATGGAACACATCGGATTTCTGTGGGCGTATATTATTGCGGCAGTTATGACTATTTTACTCATCTCGCTTTATAGCCGTTTTATTTTAAAGAGCAAAAATGGCGGCGCCTTGATAGCGATTTTGCTTACGGTTATTTACTCTTATCTTCTTGCTGTGCTTTACCTTGAGACATATGCACTTTTGTCCGGCGCACTTCTCCTTTTTGTTGTTCTTTCTGGGGTTATGTTTATTACCAGAAACCTCAATTGGTACGATGCTTTTAGTTATGTCAAAAAATAACTTAATCCAAAATTCTGAACGCGTCCAGCGCACTACCCAAATAGGGCTTAATATAACTTTCTGATATATAATAAGTGGGTGAAAAGCCCCATCTCTAACAAACCAAAATTAGTTATTGTTACTGGCCGACCAGGTTCAGGTAAGACTACTATTTCAAAAGAACTTGGGAGGATTGTGTACTTTCCAGTTGTAAATCGTGACGAAATAAAAGAGGGTTATGTAAATACGTTCAATACAAAACACGATAAGTTACCAGAAGGCGCTAATAAAATTGCATCAGAAATATTTTTCAAAAATATTGAATTTCTTCTATTGAACAATGTTTCCTTGATTGCTGAGGCCGCGTTTCAGCATAAAGTATGGGAGCCAGAAATTAGTAAGTATAGAAATTACGCAGAAGTATTTATTATCATCTGCGATGTTGACGCTGAAGTAGCAGCAAAACGTCATTTAGAAAGAGGGATGAGTGACCCCAAAAGAGAATTCTATCACGGCGATAAGAGAGTAACTCATTTTAGAGAGACGGGAGAGCTCTTATCTGCCGGCGAATATGAACCGCCATCAATCGATATTCCCACCATAAAAGTTTCTACACTAAACGGTTATAATCCGTCGCTCGAGGATATTTGCGAACAAATCCTTTCAAATAGTCCCAAGTCGTAACGAATGTACGACTTGAGTTGAGAGGAGTTATAATCCCTCGACGTTGCTCGGGACAAGATCTAACTACACTCGCGACCCAAAATAAAATATGCAAACAAGAAGCGATCGCCTGTTGTTTGTAGAAAGTTTTTGTTACTATTAGACCTCGGATGTCTAATAGTTGAGCAGATGCTCGAGCTGTAGCTTTGTGATATGATTTTTACATGGACGTTTCGCATATAAAGCAGGGATCGGAAAATGTTGGTACTGGCAACACGTCTGCGCTGAAAGGCGGTCTTATGTTGATCTTGGCCGGCGTGGCCGTTCTATACGGATATTTTTCTGCTGAAGCCAAAAGTAGCGATAATATACTCATAGAAATATTTTTTGTCTCATTACTTGTTCTTTTTTCGGCAGGCCCTATTTTAGCAGGATGCGTTGTTATCTACAGAGCTTTATTTAAAAGAAAAGAGTAGACATTATGCCGAGAGTTTTAATTTTTGGAGACAGCATCACATGGGGAGCGAGTGACCCCGAGGGTGGTTGGACTGCGCGATTGCGTAAATGGGTAGATGAAAGAATGTACAAAGATGGTCGTTTTGACTACCCAATTTACAATCTTGGTGTGAGCGGCGATAAAACAGAAGACCTTCTTAAGCATTTTGATGTTGAAGTGACCGCGCGTCTTGTTAAGGATGATCACAAACCAATCATCATTTTTGCCATTGGCACAAACGATAGTCAGTATTTGGAGAGCGAACAAAGAAAAAGAGTTACGTCAGAGCAATTTACTAAAAACATTCAAGAACTTATTGCAAAAGCGAGAGGATATTCCGGTAAAATAATTTTTATTGGATTATTGCCGGTAGACGAAGCCAAGACTATCCCTGTTCCATGGGCTCCAGAAAAATCCTACAAGAACGAGCATGTTAAAGAGTTTGACGATATAATTAAATCTCAATGTCAGCAGAACGATATTTCCTTTGTAGATATTTTTTCTTATTTCTCCAGTAAGTCATTCAAAGTATTGCTTGAGGATGGGCTCCATCCGAATGCGGAAGGGCATCAAAAACTTTTTGAAAAGATAAGAGATTTTTTAACAGAAAATCGCGTGATTGCATGAACTCCTCTCAAACTATATCTAATGTCCAACACTCGGTGTTAGACAGATTTTATTAATAATGAGTTTGGAAGATTTTGTGGTTCGAGCCCCCCGTGCCATAATAAACTCATGAACAAAAAAGTTTTTTTAGAGCACTGGATTGATTGGACGATAGCCATTATCATCATGGTTTTCATTGTGGTATGGGGCGCGATACAAAAATACTCTATTGAACAAGAGTATAGTTTTACCGGTGATGATATCTATTATTCGATAAAAA
>Ga0209542_10005942_pt1 | contig 24041 bp, 24 predicted proteins | sample RifCSPhighO2_01_FD_184028 | JGI IMG/M metagenome (GOLD analysis project Ga0209542, IMG submission 184028) | Soil microbial communities from Rifle, Colorado - Rifle CSP2_plank highO2_0.1 (SPAdes) (version 2) | ecosystem: Environmental > Terrestrial > Deep subsurface > Rock core/Sediment ...
CAGACCGCATAATAAACATGTGCCGCTTTATCCAAACCCCACACTGACGTAGCCACGACTACCTGATCTCCATTTTTAGATATAGGTTCTACCGCTATTTCAGCTTCTTTATTATCAACTTTTGTCTTAGTATGATAATATCTAGCAGGAAGAGGATCTTCTATTTTAGCTTCCTTCAATTTATCCACCAATTCCTTAAGATGTGGCCTATCCTCATTATTGACACTTACAGGATATTCATCATTTACATTTATATCGGTTATCAAAGTTCTCCAACTTGTTTCCAAGTCAGCCTTCTCTTCTTTAAATGAAGGTAAAACTACAATAGGTTGTTTAGTAGGCTCTGCTGTCGCTGTTGGAAAAGGATCATTTCTTGGATCTTCATTATCAGGATATGGACGAGCAGAAGCAGCCTTTATACCTAAAACATCACAAGCAGGAAGCCCAATAATACCTCCTATAGCAACACCTGTTAACACAACTTGTCCTCTACTGGGTCTAATTGGCTGTCTCTTAGTATTTGAGGACTCACCATTCCCTTTAATCGGCTTTGGTTTTGTTTTTCTGCTTTGAGCTCTTCGATCACCTTCAGTTCTCACTCTTATTGCCAGGGGAGTCAGAGAATCATCTTGAACAGAAGATCTATCGCTCTGATCTTTACTTTCAGATTCTCCCGGGCGAAAGAATGAAAAAGTTGTATAAGGAGCAACCACTGTATCTGCGGCTTCGCGAAGAATTTTAGCAAGATACCCTCTATGTTTCCCTATATCATCCTCTATACGATGATCTACTGGTCTACCCTGAATCTTGGCCAGTGATACCTGCTGAACAAGGCGATTTAATGCGTTGTAATTATCTTCGTACCGAGAATGCAAACTGTCAAAATCTCTTGAGACTTGAAAAACATCATCACCTTCCTCACCCGGAAAAGACATCACCGCTACCAGATCGTGTTTATTTAATCTGGCATCTTTATCCGCAGAAGATATCGTTACATCATCTCTCTTAGGTAAATTGCCTTTCTGAAGATATGATTTTGCAATATTATCAATTCCTACCCTCAATTCAGGGACAAATTCATGAACAGACGGAGGGTATTCTCCACCCATTTTTAGTCGCGAATTAAATACAGTAGCTCCATCGATAGGATTCATTCCGTCATCCGGACTGGGCGGTCCGCTTATCGGAGGGCTTAGTATTTTATCAACTGGCTGATAGCTATTTGGTGCTGCCTCTTGTACTGCCATAAGAGTTAAAAAACCCCGATTTTATCGGGGTGCGTTATAAATTATGCCAAATTCATTGGCAAAAAAAGATTATTAAGTCTAAAGATTGTATAAAGCAGGTTTTTCATCATTTAAATGATTGAAACTATATATTAATTGTATCATATTATAACTAGTGTTGTCAATACTATAGGTTTATTGCCTTATAGCAATATTATTTTATACTAAAACTATTTATGTGTCCAGCATCACAACTCCCATTTATCACTCCCCCTCCCCAATCTACAGCCGTAAATCCGACCCTTTCAGGCGTTTCCGGAAGATTTAATGGCTTCACATCGATAGGTCTATCCAGTCCTTCAAATAAAAATCTCACTCTTATAAGCGTATCCGGATTCTGTGAGAATATTAGTTTTTCCTTATTATTTAATTCTTCGTTTTCCATAAGAGTCATAAAATAGTAAGGTTTTTCACTTAATTTAGGCACCCAATATTCCAGAAAATCACGGGATTCTTTCTCATTCAATCCTAATTTTGTCAAAATATCTGATAATTGATCACCGATTGCTGACCTCTGAATCACCCACCCATCTTTTGGTACAGTAATATTCTTTATGTCCGCCTCGTAATATAAATAATCATAATTGTTACATTGTTTCATTGTTACATTGTTACATTTTTCTATCTTTCCGTCCGGCTCCGCCTTCACATTCCAACCATTTTCACTATCATAAGTAGGTATACTCTCAGTCAATTTTCCATCAAGATCCAGCTTCACATTAATATTAGTGGTTTCCTCAGGATATAAATATATCGCCGGCTTACATACCGGGATATATGGATTCCACTCATCTACAGTCCGAAACTGCAAAACTCCCAGTTGAAGTGATGGATTTTGCGCAAAACCGGACTCCGGCCTAGTCTCACTGGAATCATATTTATAAGTCACTCCATCAGTCGTATCTCTCACATAAAAAGTTCCAGCGTGGAAAAAGACTTCCAGGGGATGATTTTTACCTTGTGAGTCGGCCGCGTTAAGTTTACCTATCTGTCCACGCCTCTCGGCAGCCTTCGGCACTCCACCTTCTTCTTCTGCTATCTTTATGATGTAATATTTATAATCAGGAAAGAGTCTGTACGTAGGCGGGGCAGTCGGCAAAGCATTATTTTTTCCTGTGGGCGATGGACAATCAATAGGATTATTGGTAAACCTGCAATAATTAGAAAGATACCCGGTTTTATCCATATAGGGCACATTATATTTATCTCCATCGGCTTGCCTGAAGGCTATAGTCTGTGGAGGTACCGTAGTCTTAGTTTCTTCAACGACAGGCACTATTCCTCCACTAGTCTTGCATTCTTTAAGATGCCCATATCCCGTTCCCTCTGGATCGTCTACTACGCTATCTCGTGCGTAAACATCAAAATACCTTGCCTCTTCATCGTCCGGATATGCCTCTATAAAAACAAGATCAAAAAGTTTCCCGCCTGTATAGTTTTTATCCTCCCACCAAATTTTTTTACCATCAGCAGTTTGACCAATCAAACGGATTGCGTCACCCAACTCACAGCCACCATAAAAAGGCTCTCCCTCAGTATCAGTTTTAAGCTTAGCAATTCTTAATTGCTGTCTTACCCTTATATAATTACCCAAGACTCCAGTAGTAGGTTTATTAAAACCAACTCCATCCCCATAACAAACAGGACGACTCTGATAGGTAGCATTTGCATTATGTACCCGATCTAGATCAGTCTCGCTGACAGTTAAAGTTACATTGGATTCAGGATACCAGCAGCCTGAAGTGAAAGAATAATTAGCATTGTAAGTAGTCTGAACCTGTTGGGCAGGCGGAAGCATATTGGTCACTCCAGCCAAAGCCAGAAATGGTGAAAGTAGGAATAATAGGAAACTTAACATAGTCTAATTTTATACTAGCTCTTTTTCTCCTCCTTTGGCAAGTCCTCTTTTTTATCCACATTATTCTCATCCATCGTCATATTCATCTTTCCTTCAGCCTCTTTTGCTTTTTCCTCCTCCTTCTTTTCTCCAACCTCTACCAGATTCTCATCCTCCGAAGCTTCCTTCTTACCGGCCTCTTTAGCCTTGAAAGCAGCCTCAAGTTCAGCCTGTGCCTGTTTAGCCGCTTCCAATTTTGCGCGTAGATACATCATAGTCTCCACCTCACTGAATCCTCCGAGAAGAAGAAATGGCAGTATTGCCGCCACATTCTCCAGTCCCTTCTGTTTCTGTTCCGGATTCGCACTTGCCAGAAGATTTATGGTATTAGTAAGAGTCTTGATATCCTCTTCTGTCCAGCGAGTCCTATCTTTTATTTTCTCAGATACGGGTACAGGCGCCTCTCTATAGTGATTAAGCCACATTTTCTTCACTTCCTCATACTCCTCAAGCGATACCGAAGGAGCGGTTTTCTTCGCTATCGTACCGGCAATCGGTACAGATCGTATTCCGCCGATAGTTTTCACTCCTCCGGCTGTAGGTATAGATCTCAGCTGAGAAACAGTTGGTACTGCCATTATTTGATCTTTGGTACCGCCGGATGCGGATAATATACTTTGCGCTGCTGCATCACCTCTCGTAGCCCTATCAACCAGCTCAGAGCGCACGCTCGTAAATTTCTCACGTTCCATAGGTGATACGATACTGTTAGGATTGCCAATTTTATTTAGTGTTGAGCGTACAGTCTCCGCTCCCAATCTATCCATATCCAGTCTCGTCAAATCCTTAATGGAACTAACAGACATATTCATCGTACTTGCTATACTCTCAGTAGACATTCTGGATATCTCCCTTATATTTTCGATATTCCTCACGTTCTCCACTTTCTTTACATCTGATACTGATTTACGGAAAGGCAGATCAAAAGCCATACCCGCAGTAGTTGTGGGAGAAGGGGTAGAAGGCATAGGCTTATCAGGCGGTGGATATTGCCTGATCCGATCAAAAATAGCAGAAAGTGTATTGGCAGCTGCAGCAATAGCAGCACAACAATAGTCTCTAAATATACGAAGCAGTAACCATGGCAAAACTATTGCAGCCCAAAGCATAACAAGAGCTATGACGTATTCAGCATAAGTATCTATATAATTGGCGCTATTTCCGGCAGCCAGTGTCTGAGCCGGTCCTCCATAGAGTATATTTATAGAAGTCCTGTACACTTGCCCGGCATCAGTATTGACCCTGCCAAAATCAAAACCATAAGGTATGCCCTTCACCCATATTTTGGTAATTCCCGATAAGAAAAGGGCAAAAAGCGGTCCATAAAATAACCACTGGAAAAATACTCCAATCCATATCCAACCTATATTTCTAATAAAAACAAAAGGCATAAGTATAGCCAAAAATGGAGAAAGTACCAAAAGAAACCAAAGAATAATATTGCGGAGAATAAGAAGTATCGCCATCACATTATAAGTAAGATTTGTCATGTTTATAAGAAACATGGCAGTTTTCCCCGATTCCTGCGAACAGAAGCTTATATCCCTATAACCTATAAAATCTATATAATTGGTCTCCTTGGAAACTCCGGAAAATATAATGTTGAAAAGATTCTGCCCCCCCACTGTTTCTATAAAAAATCTCATCATAATCTCACTTATCTGTATGAGTCCCAAAACCAAAACATATGAAAATGCCGCCCAAAGAAGTACAGCGGCAATCTTTATAATTATTGGCGGAAGATCTATCGTCATCGCACGTCTCTTAAGTAATATGTAAGAGAAACCAAATGCCACAATCACCAAAACTGCACCTGTTATAACCAACATCAAGGAAAATTTCCAAATATCATTAAGTACTGGAGCGTTATTTATAGGCTGATGTTCGGGGGAAAGCACCCAATATAGAAGTTGTCTCGATCTCTCGGCAGCCTTCCCCAGCATAGTCACTTCCGTATCCGGCCTCCAGTCAGGTCTATAGTTGGAGCAAGTAGTCAGGTCAGTAGGCGCTCCGGGTACTTGGGTAGGTGTCAGCTGTCCTAGATTCTGGGCAAAAATCGAAGATGTGGAGTTTATGAAAAGAAAAAGAAGAAGTACACCAATAGATACAATCTTCCTCAAATAGGCAGGCATAATATCATTCTACAAAAACTCTGTTATCTTGTACAGAGCTATTCCCAAAGTCACCATCACATTCAGCGACTTATTGACACCATACATAGGTAGTTCGACAATAGTATCTGCTATTTCCAAAACTTCTTTTGATACTCCATAAGTCTCATTTCCTACAACTAAAGCCATCGGAAATTCAGGTTTAAAATCTTTCAGGGGTATACTTATCTCACTCTGCTCCAGCGCAACAATCTTTAAATTCTGAATTCTAAATTTTAAATTCTCAATTGCAGATTTTGCTGTATCAAAATACTCCCATTCAACCCATCTCCACGTATTAATCGAGGCTTTTTTAATACGTGGATTAGGAGGAACAAGGGTCTCTCCACACAGCAAAATCTGCGTAGCCGCCACTGCATCAGCCAATCTAAATATAGATCCTACATTATATGTGTCCAATACATTATCTACTATTATATATATAGGATTTTTTTTAATATTTTTTATGACCACGGGATCCGGCTCCATAGTTCGAAGCTCCTTGGCATTATATTTCACCATATTACTTTTTACCTTTCCCTAAGTTTGGTAATCTATTTACTATCTCTACAGCCAAATGTCCTATCACCACTCCAGCCAAAGCCCCACCTATCACATCACTTGGAAAATGTCTCCCCAAATATATGCGCGAAAAAGCAATAAAAGATGCCAGTACATAATAATATATCTTCCCTTTTTTGTGCTTCCTGGACAAAACATATGCTCCGGCAAATGCCAGTGCCGCGTGAGATGAGGGAAAAGAATAAGTACTCACTCTCCCGAAAAATAAAAGTGGCGGGAGAAGCGGTATATCCGGACGTGGTCTTCTAAATACATCCTTAAGTAGAATATCCACGAATAATAATGTGATGACTAATGACACTACTACGGTCAAAAGATCCTTTTTATCATCCACTTCATCAATAGCTATAAGAATAATAAGCAAAAAGACCCAAACAATTCCCCACGTCCCTATCCCGGATAAAAAAGAAAAAAAAGAATCCAAAACAAAATTATGCGGAAAAGTATGGTAAATAAAATCAAAAACTAGTCTGTCTAACTGAAAAATAAAGTCCATTAGAAATTATTATACTATGGATTGGGAGTGGCGGAAGAAGTTGCAGATTTTGTAGGAGTAACTGTTGCAGTTGCTCTTACCGTAGGAGCAGAAGTTGCAGTGACACTCGCTTTTGTCGGAGCCGGTTTTCTTGTAGGAGTTGCTGTCGGTCCTTCTGTCGGAGTCACAGTTGGCACTTCCACTGTCGGCGAAATAAATATCACTCTTATAGTTCCCTCAGGAGGAATAGGTGAAAGAAGTTTTTTATTGTTGAAAAATAAAAAATATCCCACCCCTCCCAGAAGAAGAAACAGTAACACCGCGCCTATAATTATTTTAACTCGAGACCTGGACTCATCCATTGCCTTATATTATAGGTATATCAGGCTCTAAAATCAAATTTTACTTATTAATAATCTCGAAATGAGATTGGTCCTGCAGTCCCCTATTTTTAAACCAATTTTGAAATTTAGCATAATTCTCAGTATAAGGAGGATCTATAAAAACAAGAAATTTATCCTTCGGATATGAAAAATCCACTGTAAAACCATTCTCTTTAATAGGAACACTGACTCTTAAATCCGCCTCGACCACCAAATCTGGATTTTCTTCTCTATATTTTTTTTCTGCCTCCTCATCAAAACCCGTTTGCGAACCCGTTGTTGACACTCCTGTTATATATGGCGAAGGACTACCCGTACTAGGATAAACTGTTACTCCTGGTTCAGGCACCACCGACTCATCCTTAGTACTTCTGAAAATTAAAGCCAAAATAATAATTACTATTAAAGTAAATATTAAAATAAAGAATTTTTTATATTTCAAAACCAGATTAATCATAATTATTATCTATATTTAATTGTAATAAAACCGGACAAAAAGTTCACCCCACTGGGTAAAATCGATTCACCAGTATCTACTTGCCCCTGTGAACACTTAGAATTTGGATCGTTCACATAAACTGTATTCAAATCACTGGAGATTCTATCCACCACCAAAACATGTCCATTATAAAGGCTAACAGCTGTAATAATATAATAAAGACCCGTGTCTAAATAATTTTTCATAGTCTGCTTCGCAAGCTCTTGATTGCCCGGAAAAATTTTATAATCTACCGGGATGTTATATTTATCCAGATATTTCTTTAACACTTCAACGGTCGTAGTAAAACTGGAACCACCATGGGATCCTATAAGATTACCCCCACTATCAGTACACTTCATCCCATTCACACTCGCAAAATCATCCCAGACTTTCGATGGAATTATATTCCCATCCTTGAGTATGGTTGCCAAAACCATCGCTGTACTTGTGGGATTGCAGCCGGCGTTTCCTATCCCCATCGGCTCACTATTACACATCACTTCAGGCGGAGGCGGATGATATCGCCAAGAAGCATCACATTGCGAATAATATACAAATTGTCCGGGAACTATTGTAGTCCCAGGGGGATAGGGTGTCACCGTCGGCCCACCCGGAGTAACAGTCGGCAAATTAGGGTCTCCGATTGCTGCATTTGCTACACAACCCTGCGCACCAGGCGGCAATACTGCACATCGGGCAGTATCAAAGGCGTTTTCAACTCCCAAAGAATTCCCCATCTGGTTAGGCAATATCGAATTAGCAAAGTTCTGCGCCTCCTGCTTTCCTTTTTCCCCCACTATCGTATCTTTTAAATCAACTAGCCATTGCAATATATCACTATTCGTTTGTGTTGGAGTCTTTCCTGAAGAACTCAAAGAATAATCATGGGCGATTATACCAAAAATATCTGGTATAGAAATTCCCTGTACTTTACTTTCTGGATTAGGAGTTGCCGATGGATTATTAGGAATTGGTAAAGTGGCCTTATTATATGTTTCGATTTTTGGATGAAGTATATTTTCTAAGAATTCTTTCACTCCTTTTAAAGGATCTTGTTCTTGAAGAACTGAGGTTGGTGTAGGCGTCTGCGCAACAGCAGGCCTAAACGCTAATATGCTAAAAACTATAAACCATAAACTAAAAACTAATAGGTAAATTCTCCGAGGCATTAAAGGTAGTATAGCAAATATTATTGGGGAATTTTTATATCCTCTTTCTTCCATGCAGCAAACTTACAATTCGGCCAATTGATGCAGCCATAAAACTGCTTGCCGCGGCGTGTCCGCTTCACGATTATTTCACCTTTATCCAGCGGGCAAACTATTCCAGTCTTTTCCAGTATATTTTTTGTTCCCTTACACTGAGGAAATGTGCTGCAGGCCAAAAATTTTCCATAACGCGACATTCTCACTACCATCGGGCTTCCACAGACAGGACACTTCTCATCAGTCGTTCCCAAATCCATTGTCACTTTTTCTGCCGTCTCATAAACCGCTTTTATACGCTCGGCCAAAGGATCATAATATTCATGTATCACAGGTACCCATTTACTATCGCCAGAAGCTATAGAATCGAGATTATCTTCCATCTTGGCGGTAAATGAAACGTCAAAAATATCCGGAAAATATTTGATCAAAAAATCATTTACTTCAAACCCGAGGTCTGTCGGATGAAATTTTCTTCCCTGCCTGCCGGCAGGCAGGTCTATTTTCTCCACATATTTTCTATCTTGTATAGTACTAATAATAGGCGCATAAGTAGATGGCCTGCCGATTCCTTTTTCTTCAAGTATTTTTATAAGTGAAGCTTCATTGTATCTTGGCGGCGGTTCGGTAAATTTCTGCTGGGGTAAAAGCCGCAATAAATTTAAAGGATCATTCATATTGAGTGGTGGCAATTCTTTATTTTCATTATTTTCTCTTTGATTATTGTTAATTGTATCTTGACTACTGATTCCATACACCTTTAAAAAGCCGTCAAAAAGGGTCCTTTGGCCGGAAGCTCTCAGTAAATACAAACTCTTTCCTTTAGCTTCCACACTCACGCTCGTCTGTTGGAAATTCGCCTCATTCATCTGACACGCCACAAACCTTTTCCATATAAGCTCATATAATTTAAAAGACTCTCTTCCCAATTGGTTTGTTACTTGTATCTTTGAATTTAAGAACTGGCCAACATCAGTTGGCCTGATGGCTTCATGCGCCTCTTGAGCCACTTTCGATTTGGTTTTATAAAATTTTGCAGAGGCAGGTAAATATTTTTCCCCATATGTATCACCTATATATTTCCTCACCATACTTATGGCATCAGAGGATAAATTAGTGGAATCTGTACGGTGATATGTGATAAATCCTTCTTCATAAAGTTTTTGTGCCGTCTGCATAGTTCTTTTGGCACTCCAGCCAAATTTATTGGCTCCCGCCTGCTGAAGAGTAGATGTGGTATATGGAGGCGACGGATATCTCCTTACTTCCTTAGTTTCAATATTCTTGACAAAATATTTTGCTCTCTTCAAATCCTCAGCAATTTCATCCGCAGTTATCTTATCTTTAATCTCGGCCTTTTTATCATCAATCGCCACAAGTTTAGCAATAAAACTCTTTACCCTTTCAAGTTCCGCTTCAATTACCCAATATTCCTCACTCTTAAAAGCTCGTATTTCCCGCTCACGTTCAACTATGAGTCTTAAAGCCACCGTCTGTACGCGTCCTGCAGATAACCAGTTTTTCCCAAGTTTATTCCAAAGTATGGGGGATAATTTATAGCCTACGAGTCTATCCAAAATTCTTCTTGCCGTCTGAGCATCAACCAACTTAAGATCTATACTTCTTGGACTATCCAAAGCTTGTTTGATAGCGGAAGGTGTAATTTCATGAAAAACAATTCTTTTTGTGTCTCTTTTATCACCCAACAAATGATTTATATGATATGCTATCGCTTCTCCTTCCCTATCCGGATCAGTTGCCAGTATCACAGACGATGCGCTAGATGCGGCGCTTTTGAGTTCCTTTATCCTTTTGGATCTTCCCGGAATTACCTGATATAAGGGCTTAAAATCATGCTCTATATCGACTCCCAACCTTTTTGCGGGAAGATCCCTGATATGTCCCATGGTCGCCTCGATACGATAATCGCTTCCCAAAAATCGGGAAAGTGTACGTGCTTTTGTTGGACTTTCTACTATTACTAAATTCTGCATATTCTTCGATAACAAATCATTTTACACCAGATGTCAAGGGAGGAAGCTCCTCCAAAATATCTGAAATACCAGTCACCATCTTAGCACCATTTTTCAAAAGGAATGCGGGCCCTTTTGAAAATTTGGACGTAATCGGTCCGGGAACTGCAAAAACTTCTCTCCCCTGATCCAAAGCACAACTGGCCGTAATCAAAGATCCGCTAAATTCTCCCCCCTCAGTAACAACAACTCCTTGAGAAATTCCGCTGATTATCCTGTTTCTTGAGGCAAACTGCACTTTGCTCGTTATTTTTCCGGGAGGAAATTCCGAAATTACACATCCATATTTTTTGATAATATTCCAGTATAAATTTTGATTTGGAGTTGGATATATAACATCAATCCCGGCTCCTAAAACAGCAATAGTCACACCATTATTTTCTATCGCCGTTTGATGGGCAACTGTATCAACACCAGAAGCCATCCCGGAAACTATACTATAACCCGCTTTCACCAAATCCCGTGTCAATCTTCTTGTTACATCTTTACCATATTCTGTCACCTTTCTCGTCCCCACCACTCCAATCCGGCGTATTTCATTACCAAGCAAAGACACGTCGCCTCTTACATACAAACTCTTCGGCGGATCCGGAATTTCCCGCAGTAAACTAGGATACCTCTTATCTCCAATCGAAATAAAAATTATTTTATCTGACACCAAACCACTCCTCTAGCATTTTTTTGGCAATAGGAGCCGCCACACTGGATCCTTCACCCCCGCCTTCCACAAGTACCGTTATAGATATTTGCGGATCGTATGCCGGAGCAAATATAGTAAACCAAGCATGAGTTTTATTCTTCGGGTCTCCATACTCAGCCGTCCCCGTCTTACACGCAGTCACTATCTCAGTCACTTTCTTGGCACTTGTTGTAGACTCATATGTTTCTAAAAAATTCCTCCCGTCTATTTGGAATTTGGAATTTGGAATTTGGAATTTAAACAGAGGATACCCCGTCCCCCCCGGTTGACAAGCCTCTATCATCCCGCGCCGAACTACTTCAATATTCTCCTTCTTTATCCCCAGATCTTTGCAGTCTTGTTTCTGATTTCCGACCAAATGTGGCTTACACAATTTTCCACCATTTGCTATCGCATTTGTCCAAACATTCACTTGTAGTGGCGTAGTCAGTAGATCCCCCTGCCCTATAGCCACATGATATGTGTCTCCCAAATACCATTGCTCACCCCGCACTTTTCTCTTCCAGGCATCATCAGGCATAACACCAGCTTCCTCTCCCTCCAGATCAATCCCGAGAGTTTTCCCCACTCCCATCCTCCGCGCCCATGCTCCCAGTCTATCAATTCCCAATTTCTCCCCTACTTTATAGAAATATATATCATTTGATCTCTTGATGGCCTTCACCATATCCACCATGCCTTCCTTTTTTCCATACTGATTGAAATACCAGTTGGGAAAACTAAACTCTCCCACACGCAGTACCCCCACATCTTCATACTGAGTAGACGCTTCTACTGCTTTTGTCTCAAGCCCAGCTACAGAGGTTATTATTTTAAAAGTTGAACCGGGAGGATAAACTCCTCCTATCACGCGATCAAAAAGAGGAAGTCGTTTATCTTCCAAAATAGTCTCTATATTAATTCCCTTTATAAAAGCATTGGGATCAAATGATGGAGCTGAATAAAAAGCCAATATCTCGCCATTTATGGGATTGGAAGCAATCACAGCCCCAGTCTTACCCTCCATCGAACTTGAAGCAATTTTTTGCAAAGGCAAAGAAAGTGAAAGGTGGAGATTGCTGCCCGGACGCGGCTCCACTCTGCCTAAAGATCGGATCATATCTCCACTCGCGTCAAACTCCAATAACTCCCTCCCGTCTATTCCTCTTATCTTATCCTCATAATATTTCTCAATTCCCGTTTTCCCCACAAAATCTCCCAGTTTATAAGCTAAATGGGAAGATAGATTTCTGTTTTTCCTCATCATTTCCTCTTCATCAATTTCTCCTATATATCCCATCAAATGAGCCAGTGTTTCACCATATGGATATTCCCGGGTTACTTCATTTTCTCCTGCTGGTACATTATGTACCAGAGCTTTTCCGTCTTTATCATATATTATTCCCCGAGGCGCTGTTATTTTTTTCTCTCTTATTCTGTTTCCCGATGCCAAATTTCTATAATACCCGCCTTTTATGATAGTCAACTCAAAAAGACGCGTGATGAGTATTCCCAGCAAAAATACGCTGATAACCACCGTAAGTATAAGACGAAGTGAATAGCCTCTGGCATATTTTTCCTTATCTTGATGAATCGCTCTTTTTCTGCCTTTATGAACTCCTTCGCCAAAAACGAGTCCCAGATTGTTTTTCATAATCTCAAAAACTCAAACTGCGTTTCTTCTGAAGTAGGCCCAAAAGCGCACTAAGCAGGAAAAAAATAATTATTCCGCAAACTATCCCAATCAGCGTATCAAAAAAAGCAAACTTTCCCAAAAAAATATAGTTAAATACTGCAATAAAAACCGCAAGTATAGGTATCCAATAATAAAATGCTCTCTGCACTATTTTTTTTCTATATATATAAATAAGACTAACCGATATTATAAAAAAAAGACTGCTCGCACCCAAAGGACGGCCGCTTAAAAGATCAAAAATAATCCCGGCTATAAATGCAATAAGTATAGGATACCCTTCTACCAATACCACCAAACTGACAAGGACCGACAGAGTCAAAGGATATGGCAAAAATGTCACCTCAAGAAGCTCTATACCGAACATAAACAAAAGAAGAATAAGAATAGATTTGGTCATACTATATTTAAAACTCCGAGACCACAAAAATATTCGTCACATTTTTTGTATTTTCACTTATTTTTATTTCGCCTCTTTTATAGACCTCAAAATCTCTTGCTTCAACTGCAGCAATTTCTCCAATAATCAGTCCCGGCGCATAGTCATCCTCCCCTGTAGTAAATATCTGGTCGCCTATAAAAAGCTCATCTTTCTGAAGCACGCCCTCTAGATATATCTTTTCCCCGAATTTCCCCCCCACTACCCCTCGCGTACCCCGCTGACTCACCGCAGGTATATTAGCAGCAGGATCAGACGGCAGTAGAACTTGAGAGGTAGATGCGGAAGCCGAAACTACCTTGCCTACATAATATATTCCCGATATGACACTCATCCCCGGCTTTATCCCCGATCTAGTACCGCCCCAAACCTGAAGATATCGATTTACCCCAATGACCCTCACAGGTATATACTTCCAATTGGGAGGAAGCGGCGATTCCAACTGTTTTCGCAAACTATCATTTTCCGCCGTAAGAGTTTTCACTTGCTGCGTTAATTTATCTTTTTCCTCAGTTGCTTTTTTATATTTTCTGTCTCTTTCAAAAGTATCTTCTATATTAAATACCATCCCCAATATTATGTTTGAATGAGAAGAAACAAGATACGCTCCACGCTTGATGGGATTAAACACAGTTTCAAAAACATCCCGAGGTAAGCCCAAAAAACCCCAAGAATCAAATCCTAAAAAAACCAGGGAAATAATTACAAAAAGAAAAAAGTTCTTTATCTCCCTACTTAGTTTTACGCCCCTGCCTCTCATAGAAATTTATTTTAGCCCTCCACTCACCCTTACTCTCTCGAGAAGCCTCGGATCCCCCAGTGCTATTGAAGCTCCCCTCACTACCGCATCCAGCGGATTATCAACCACCCACACAGGCATTTTGGTTTCCTCAGCTATCAGTTTATCAATACCCCTAATAAGCGCTCCTCCTCCTGCAAGAGTAACACCCTGCTCAAATACATCACTCACCAGTTCCGGCGGAATTTCCTCAACCACACTATTTATAGCCTCTATTATCTGATGGGTAACATTCCCCAGCGCTTCCCTTATCTCAGATGATGACAGTTTGATTGATTTGGGCAGTCCGCTTTCCAGATCCCGTCCCCGCACTACAATATGTTTGTCCTCACCCACAGGATAAACAGACCCGATCCGTATTTTGACCTCTTCAGCAGATTGCTGACCCATAAGAAGTGAATGTTTCATCCTTACATGATGTATGATCGCCTCATCCATTTCATCACCCGCTATCCTTATAGATCTGTTTATGACTATTCCGCCAAGAGATATAAGCGCTACTTCAGTCGTCCCTCCTCCGATATCCACTATCATTGATCCCTTGGCATCCTCTATCGGAAGTTTGGCTCCGAGAGCCGCCGCCATCGGTTCCTCTATAAGATAGGCCGATCGAGCCCCTGCAGAAAGCGCCGCATCCTGCACTGCTTTTCTCTCTACTTCCGTTACTCCAGATGGGATCCCCACAATTACCCGGGGTCTGGGGATGGATGGTAAAAAAGAATTGGGCTTTTCGTGTACTTTCTCTATATAATAATGTAGCATTGCCTCTGTCGCATCAAAATCAGCAATCACTCCATCTTTTAGCGGTCTGAAAGCTTCTATTTGTTTTGGTGTCTTCCCAAGCATGCTCTTGGCTTCCCCTCCTATGGCTAATATTTTCTTAGATTTCCTGTGGCGAGCGACAACCGATGGCTCCCGCACCACAATCCCTTTCCCCTTCACTAACACAAGCGTATTAGCCGTTCCTAAATCAATAGCAAGATCATGAGAAAACAATCCAAAAAAGAAATCCAACATGGCTGATATTGTAACAAAGTACTAACCCTTTTAATAGACTTGATATACTATGATATAGTATAATACGCAATTATTATGAATAGCTCTCAAGAAAGAATTCACTTTCGACCGGAACCTACTGATCAACCAAATGGCCTAAAACAGCGAACTGGCCTACGAGGTCGCTATGAGAATCCAGTGCGTAACTTCCCAGTGAAATACACAGGTGCCAAATCCGCGGCAGAAGAAGGTGGTCCGGATCATGGCGTAGTTCCTAGCGGTAGACACAAAACGCTTCGCACAACAAAACAAGGTTTTCATGCAGCAGTAGACGGAACTCCAACAGGAGGAAAGATAGGTATTGGAGGTACCCACAGAACAGTAAATGCGGAAATAAACGGAGTAGAAATAACTGTCCATCCAGGCACAGGTCAAACAACAATTCATCTAAGAGATGGTGACGTATTTTCTCTTGATGGTGCAACGCTTGAGGGAAAAGCCGAATAATAGCTTCCACACCGCCCGAGTGATATAGCTTCACAAATCCGGAATATTTTTCATTTCTCTTTTTGCTTCTCTCTATCCCTTTACTGTAAAATAGGTAGGATGCAAGAAATTCTTATTCGGGTTTTTGATAGCACAATAAGATTCTCCTTCTATCTCCTCTTTTTCCTAGTCCCCATCATCATGACACCCCTAAACTATGAACTCTTCGAATACAACAAAATGATGGCAACTTATGCTCTCACCACGATCATAGTTTCATCCTGGATCCTCAAGATGATCCTTGAAAAACGGTTCATATTCAAAAGATCTCCTCTAGATATTCCCCTTCTCCTTTTTCTGCTCTCCCAAATCATTTCTACCTATTTTTCCATAGACCGCCATGTGTCTATATTTGGTTATTACTCCAGATTTAATGGGGGATTATTATCAACCATTTCTTATATCCTTCTTTATTATGCTTTTATATCCAATTTTCCCCGCGATAAAATAAAAACTTTATTATACATAACTCTTGGTTCCGGCTTATTAGTTTCTTTCTACGGTATCTTGGAAAAATTCGGAATAGATAAAAACATCTGGGTTCAGGACGTCCAAAATAGAGTTTTCTCTTCTCTTGGTCAACCCAACTGGCTAGCAGCATATCTTGCTGTTTTGATACCATTAGCGATAGGATTATTTTTAAAACAAATTTCAAATTTCAAATTTCAAATTTCCAAATCGTTGGCTTATTGCCTGCCCGCCCTTTTGGCGGGGATTATTGGTATTATTTTTTATATAACTCTCATCTTCACCAAATCCCGCTCAGGGCTGGCAGGTTTTTGGATAGCCAATTTTGTGTTTTGGGTTATTATTTTTCTGAAATATAAAGAAAATATTCTCAAATCTTTTTTAATTCTTAATTCTTCATTCTTAATTCTAAATTTCATTCTCGGCTCCCCTTTTTCTCAGTTTGATAAATTTACCTTATCCGGAATTCTCCAAAATAGGTCCGCTCCAAATACTAGTCAAAACACTACTCCAAATGAACCTATCGGTGAATCCGTCCTGGACGTAGGCATCACCGAATCAGGAAACATAAGAAAAATTGTCTGGAAAGGGGCGGTAGAAATTACCAAGAATTATCCACTCTTCGGCTCAGGAGTCGAGACATTTGCTTTTTCTTATTATAAATATCGGCCCATCGAACACAACATGACCTCCGAATGGGATTTCCTCTACAACAAAGCCCACAACGAATACTTAAATTACGCAGCTACCACAGGACTCATCGGACTTGGAACATATTTATTGTTCATTGCCACTGTCATCTTTTGGAATTTGAAAAGTCTCAAAGATCGAGCCTTAAAATTGGATATTGGAAATTGGATATTGGAAATTGGATTATTTTCTTCCTGGCTCTCCATCCTCATCACCAACTTCCTCGGTTTCTCTGTAGTTATCGTCCAAATATTTTTCTTTTTACTGCCGGCTCTTATTTTTGTTGCAATCAATAATTTGAAAGAAACTACTTTGCTTAATTTGGAAGTTACACCTCATAAACCCGTTCCCTATTTTTCCAGAGATTACCTTAAATTATGGATTCGGATTTCTCTTTTCTCGATAATCATCTCTTTTGCGCCTTTCCTTATATATAAAATTGCCACTTTTTGGATAGCTGATGTTCTTTACGCCAGAGGATACAATCTCTCAAGAAAGGGTGACTATATTGAAGCGTATCAAAGTCTCAAAACAGCTATTAACCTAAATAAAAGTGAACCTCTCTATTTTGATGAACTCTCTCTTCCCGCCGCACAACTGGGACTAGCCGCGCTGGAGCAAAACGACGCCACCCTCTCCTCGTCTCTTATTGAAGAATCCATAAAATCCAGCAACTATGCCGTAGAGAGCTCCCCCAACAACGTCAATTTCTACAAAACCCGTACCCGCGTCTTCTACTCTCTTTCCCAATTAGATGAAAAATACTTAACCTCTTCCATCGAGGCCCTCAAATACGCCTCCCTTCTTTCTCCCACTGACCCGCGCATTGCCTATAACTTAGGCCTTCTTTATGGTAAAATCGGCAACAATAATGAAGCAATAACCCAACTCAAAAAGGCAGCTGATCTCAAACCCGACTATAGAGATGCCCATTTTGCGCTGGCTCTCTATTACAAAGAACTAAAAATGATAGACAAAACACGTGAAGAACTGGAATTTATACTAAAAAGAATAAATCAAAATGATGAGGAAGCCAAAAAACAATTGGAAGAAATAAAATGATCGTCCAAACACCAAATCCGGTCTTGACCCAAAAAGCCAAACCGATAGAAAAAATTGATAATAAAATCATCGAGATTATTGATCAGATGAAAAAGACACTGACAAATACGCAAAATCCCAAAGGTGTTGGGCTGGCGGCACCCCAAATTGGTATTTCTTACCGTTTGTTTATTACAAGACCAAGAGATAAGAATCCCATAGAAGTCTTCATAAATCCTGAAATTCTCTGGACATCAGACGAAAAAGATATCATTAGGCGTCCTAAAACTTCTAATAAAAAAATTAAAGACGAAAAAAGACTTGAAGGCTGTCTTTCCATAAATAATATCTGGGGCCATGTCAAAAGATCCACCAAAGTCAGACTCAAATTCTTGGACGAAAAAGGCAGGTCACAGGAAAAAGAATTCAAAGATTTCGAGGCGACAATCATCCAACATGAATGTGATCATCTTGAAGGTATACTTTTTACTAGACGAGTCCTGGAACAAGGCAATAAGCTCTACAAAATAGAGCACGAGGGAGAAGAAGAAAAACTGGTGGAGATTGAGATATGAAAATTATTTTCTTCGGCTCTTCCTCTTACTGCCTTCCGGTTCTTAAATCCCTGAATAATAATTTTTCCCTATCTTGCATAGTCACCAAACCCGGCGGCTTCGTAAGTGATTTTGCAGCTAAAAATCATGTCACTTCTTTTACACCTAATAATGAGCAAGAACTTCTCTCTCTAAAAGAACAACTTCATTCTCTAAAACCCGACCTCGCCATTGTTGCAGATTTCGGTATGATTATCCCTCCTGATATTTTTAATATCCCCAAACACAAAACTCTCAATATCCATTTTTCTCGCCTTCCGGATCTTCGCGGCGCATCTCCTGTCCAATTTACAATATTAAGGGGTGATAAATCCGCCTGGATATCCATCATTATTATGGACGAAGGATTGGATACAGGAGACATTGTGTGGCAAAAAGAATTTCTACATAATAAGTTAGATATTCTAAATACCAAAGAGGTATATAGAAAACTTTTTGAAATAGCAGGCGATTACTTACCAGATGTTATAAAAAAATACACTGCTGGCGAATTAAAACCCCATCCCCAAGATCATTCTCAAGCAACATATTCTAAAACCCTTACTCGGGAAGTCGGATATACTCAATTTGAGAAAATAAATACTGAAGATGTCGCAAGAAAACTTCGTGCATTTACACCTTGGCCGGGTATATGGACCAAGGTAAAAATAAAAGGAGTCGAAAAAAGACTAAGAATCCTAAGCGCTCATAGTGAAAATGAAAAAACCGTTTTAGATGTAGTACAGTTAGAAGGAAAAAAACCAGTCAGTTGGAAACAATTTCTGGAGGGTTATCCGGAGCTTAAACCGGTGGAAGTTTAAAAAGCGAACCCACTAAATATCCTACCAGCGCTGATACCATTCCTATCACCATCATCTCTGCGCCTTGCCTAAGAAGATTTCTTCCCAATGTCACTTGAGCTTTATAATATCCCACCACAAAAAGAGTAACAGAAGAAACAACTATAGATACGGCAATCGCACTACCCACAGGCAGAAAAAAGAAAGACGTCAGTGGTATAAAAGACCCCCCAAGCGCCGCAAATCCCACTATTGCACTATCTTTCAAGGCTTCTTTTCTTTCGACAGGCTCCAGCTTCAACTCCTGATTCATCATCACCTCAAGCCAAGTCTGTTTATTGGAAGTGATTGTCTCAACAATCTGGTCAAGGGTCGGACCCTTAAACCCATAGTGTTTATAAAGACTTCTTATCTCTTCCCTTTCACTATCAGGAAATTTCTCTATCTCCCATTTCTCCCTTTCATATTCTGACTGATAATAATCCACTTCGGCAATTTTGGACGTATAAGCTACAGCCGCCATAGAAACACTCTCTGCAAAAGTTGCAGCAAGCCCTGCCACAATCACTACTCTTGCATCTCCCGTAGCCGCCGCCACTCCCAGTATCACTCCTAGTACATTTACTAGTCCATCTTGTCCACCCAAAATAATCTCCGGCAAAGAAAACGACGTCTTATGTGCTTCCTCATGATTTATAGAATCCCGTATAGCACTCTTCCCATGAGCTTTCCTCGCCATAGAAACATCTCCACGAAGATACGCTTCCCTTGCTATATCCACTCTAGTTTTTTTATTCAGCATATAATTATTATTTATTATAATGTATTGGGGTCAAAGAAACGAAGATTGGGGATTTTGGCAAAATCTTTCTGATTTCTGGTTGCTAGTTCTCCCGCAAAATATAGAGTCGTGGATGCAATAATAAGATCACCAATACCCGCACCTTTTAAATATGTTTTTCTGCGTAAAATATCACCCAGTATTTCTGAGATCTCGTAAGTCAGATCCTGTATCTTAAAGAGCTTAAGATATCCCTTCGTTCTTATTCTGTAATTTTGATCTTCATTTTCTTCTGCAGTCAAATATTCCGCTGTAACAATAGTAGGTACGACTAAAGTAAATTCTTGCCTTTTATGCAGCAATAGCTTCAACCATGGCGCAAAACCATGAATATAATCAATTAAAATATTGGTATCCACTACAACAATATTCAATCAATAATTCCTTTTGACAATCTTTCTACATACCTGGCTTCCTTCTTCTTCCATGCTGGTGTCTCAATGACAGACCAGTATTTTCTTTTTTTGGATTTAGCATAGACCTTCCTAACATCTGCTAATATCTTATCAATCTCCTCTGGAGTTCTTTTCGGCATCGCGGGATTTACGGTCGCCACCACCTCACCATCCTTTTCTATGGTAAATGACTGGTTCTTGTATTTAGCCAGATCCAGAAGCTCAAAAAATCTGTTTCTTGCCTCAGTTGCAGAAAGTGTAGTATTCATAATGTACATAGTGTACAACATGTACACTGGTCTGTCAATATAACCTATAGTTTTGACTTAATAGATCGAAAAGACTATAATTCAAGTAATTTTGCCAAGGATATAAGAAGCATTCAGCGCTCTGAAATATCTGGCAAAATATGCACATTAAAATCCCTGAAAGCTTAAGTCCTCCGTAGCTTTCTAAGCGAAGGAGGATCAAACATCTTCAAATCACCTTTGAATCCGGCGGAGAGACTATTAATTCTGAATTCTAAATTATAAATTAGTATTCTATCCGCCGCCTTATAGATTCAAAGGTCCCGTAAGGGATAAGTCTGTCCCGTGGACAGACCCAAAGGCAAGAGAGAGAAAAATGCTACAAATAATCATAACCTTCTTACTCAAACCCAAGGTCATAGAAATCAGTCTGTTGACCTTGGGAGTTGGCTCCGTCCTTGGCGGAGCTGTCTTGGATTCCGACCTTCTTCTCATGGTCGGAATCATAATGACTCCGGTTGGAATTCTACTCACTGCCACAGCAGCAGAGTAGAGTTTCCTCGGGAAAATGGAGGAGGGAAAAGATGTTTGAGTTCTTGCAAGTTCACTGGCTCGAGATCATCGCTTTAGGGGTAACGATTTTCGTTACCCTCGTAGTAATTGCCCCTAAGACAAAATAAGGAAAGTGAGGAACTATGAGGATCGTAGCGCGCTTGACCGGCGCAGCAATTGGGCTGCTGGCCTGCAGCGTCCCAACACTCCTCATCCACATCTTCTTGGAGCCTTTCCGGGCTCCGCTGTGGGAGACGATCAATCAAGCCTTCCACACTACTCTGCTCTCACGATGAGAACCCCCTTTCAGGGACAAAATGGACGGCCGGTTCGGTCAGTTGGCAGGCGCCCGCCTGCAACGCTATCGCGTAGCAATTGCAGGCAGGGCCCCCCTTCGGGCTCACCAACCGGCTGTCCATTTAATCTACTAAAACTAAGGTGCACGTACACCTCAAAATTAGTAGGTCTTCAACACCAATTATCAATGGGAAAATATTATTTGAGGAACTTTTTGGAAAATCTGACTAATTAGTTATATAAATCTTATATACAACGCTACTTCTTCCCCACCAATTCTTCTATCTTTATCTTTTCTTTTGCTTTTGTTTTCTCCTTCTCTTCTGACTCCTGTTTTCTAGTCACTTCTTTCTGCATTATTTCTTCTATTTTCTTGGATTCACGGTCTATATTTTTCTTGCTCGGTAAAGTAACAGGCACAGCCACCTGCAATGCGGGCTTAGCATATATCATCTGCATATATTCACCCAATCTTTTGTCCCTTTTTAAGCGTTGGATACATGACGTACAAAATTTCACCCGCACGCTTATACCATCTTGAAGAACCCTAAGTTTCTGAAGATTAGGTTTAAAAAGTCGAAATGTTCTATTTTTGGCGTGGGAGACATTGTGTCCTACTTCTCTCCCTTTTCCACAGTTATCACATCTAAGTGCCATATGAAATTCCTTTCAGAATCTGTATAATATAACATATTCAATTGAAAGCGTCCAGTTAAAAAAATGATTTCATCACTTTTTTCCAATCCCCTTTTATTCATTATTTATATCATCTCTCTTCTTATTGCCATCACTATCCATGAATTTTCCCATGCCTATTTTGCCGACAAACTTGGCGACCCTACACCCCGACTCATGGGCCGTATATCTCTAAATCCGCTAGTACACTTAGATCCTCTGGGTACCCTCATGCTTTTATTAGTCGGCTTTGGTTGGGGCAAACCAGTCCAGTTTGACCCCTTTAATCTCCGAAATCCCAAAAAAGACTCTGCTCTCATTTCACTTGCTGGTCCTGTGTCCAATCTGCTTCTTGCCACCATACTTTCTCTAATATTCCGTCTCCTTCTCCCATTTAGTCAAATTAGTCTGATTAGTCTAGCCCTACTCCTTCTTCCTCCTCTTATCCAACTCAACGTTTTACTCGCCGTTTTCAATCTCATCCCCATCCATCCTCTCGATGGATTCAAAGTTGTGGGAGGACTATTACCTCATAAATACTACGCCTCCTGGATCGAACTTGAGCGCTACGGCATGCTTTTTCTTATTATACTTTTATTTCCAATATTTGGCTCATCCCCTATATCCTCCATCCTTTTACCCATAGTGAACTTCATTCTCTCCTTCCTTCTCCCTATAGGAAGAGGAGGAGTAATATAAAATATGTTCTACCAAAAATCCATAGATCAAATTCTCGCAGAATTCAAAAGCAACAAAGATTCTGGCCTTACATTTACCGAGGCTCAAAAGAGACTCGCCAAATATGGCCCCAATATTCTCCCGGCTAAAAAACCCGAGTCACTTCTAGTCAAATTTTTGTCCCAATTCAAGTCACTTCTTATTCTCATCCTTTTACTGTCTACTGTTCTCTCAGCGCTTTTGGGTGATCTGACCGACGCCCTGGCTATCTTTGCTATAGTTATCCTCAACGCTGCAATAGGTACCTATCAGGAAATAAAAGCGGAAAAAACTCTCGATAAACTCAAATCGCAGGATATACCTTACTCACTGGTTTTAAGAGATAAATCAGTGGAAAAAATCCCGACCCGGGAAATAGTCCCCGGCGACATACTCATTCTTGAAGAAGGAGAAAAAATTCCTGCTGATGCCCGCATTATCGACAGTTTCCAACTTCAGGTAGACGAAAGCATCCTCACAGGAGAATCATTTTCAGTAACCAAAAGGGGAGAAATACTCAGTGAATCAGGTATCCCCCTGGGTGACCAATACAATATGGTCTTCAAAGATACAAAAGTAGTGGGAGGTCGCGGCAAAGCTATCACGATCGCCACAGGAAATAGCACTGAAATGGGAAAAATTGCCTTTGCCCTGGAAATCGCCAAAGAAGAAAAATCTCCTTTGACCATAGAACTAGATAGAGTAGGCAAAATGCTCACCTTAGTTATTATCATTATTGCTCTTGCTATATTTCTCATTACTGGACTTCGCGATATGCCCATCATCGAAAGAATATTGATAGCTGTCGCTCTCGCTGTCGCCGCCATTCCCGAAGGACTTCCGGCCATTGCCACCATTACTCTTGCTCTGGGAGTTGAACGCCTCGCCGGGAAAAAAACCATCGTCAAAAAGCTTGCTAGTGTAGAAACCCTGGGATCCATAAAAATTATCGCCACAGACAAAACCGGCACACTCACCGAAAATAAAATGAATGTAACAGACATTATCAGCGCAAGCGGTAAAAAATATTTTATCGAAGGCGAAGGTTACAGCAGCATTGGCACTTATTATGATGAAAAA
>Ga0209542_10005943_pt1 | contig 24040 bp, 33 predicted proteins | sample RifCSPhighO2_01_FD_184028 | JGI IMG/M metagenome (GOLD analysis project Ga0209542, IMG submission 184028) | Soil microbial communities from Rifle, Colorado - Rifle CSP2_plank highO2_0.1 (SPAdes) (version 2) | ecosystem: Environmental > Terrestrial > Deep subsurface > Rock core/Sediment ...
TAGAGTACTTGCTTAGTTGAGTATGATGAAGGGCCCCCCCATTTTATTAATGAGGATGCTCTTGACGAAGTTTTGAAGATTGCACTGCTTTTGAACTGCGAAATTTATTCTTCGCCGCAGATAATGAGAAAAACCGTGATTGACGGGAGCAATACTTCTGGGTTCCAGAGAACAGTTTTGATTGCACATGACGGTTATTTGAAGATGGATTTTGGAAAAGTCGAGATTGAAAGTGTTGTGTTAGAGGAAGATGCTGCGCGAATTGTTGAGAAGAAGGAGAAAGAAGCTATTTATAGATTAGACAGGCTCGGCATTCCGCTTGTTGAGATTGCGACTAGTCCTGATTTGCATACGCCTGAGCAGATTAAAGAATGCGCTTTGAAAATTGGGGAAATTTTAAGGGCGTGCAAAGTTAAGAGAGGGATAGGAACAATAAGACAGGATTTGAACATTTCTATTAAAGGGCATGACAGGGTTGAAATTAAAGGATTTCAAGAGCCAAAGATGATGATTAAGACTGTGGAGCTTGAGGTTGAGAGACAACTGGAAGAATTGAAAGAGAGGAAAAAAGAAGGAGGAGTCAGGGGAGCTTTGAGTGATGGAAATACAGAGTATTTGAGGCCAATGCCCGGACAAGATAGAATGTATCCTGAAACTGATTTGCCTTTATTGAAGATAGGAAGAGAAAGGATTAATAGGACAAAGAAAGAGCTGCCGAAATTGAGAGGAGAGATTAGAGACGAGCTGAGAAAGAAGGGGTTGAATGAGGAATTAATTAATCTTGTTTTGGGGCAGGGAAATCTGGAAGAGTTTAAGGTTTTGCTTGAAGTTCATGATGATGCAAATCTAGTTGGAAAGATGGTGAGCTTGTGGAGAAATGAGCTGGCTATTAAGAATGGGAAGAGCTTGGATGAAGTTAGAGAGATTCTGAATGAGAGAGTTTTGGAAAGAGTTTTGGAGGCTGTTGCTCATGGGAGATTAGGGAAAGAGCATGTTCGGAATGCACTAGGAGAAATTTTGGAGGGAAAGAAAGTTGAAGAGGCATTAAAAATTGAAAAAGTTGGGAGCGATGAATTGGAAGAAGAAATAAGAAAAATTATCAAAGAAAAACCTGGATTGAGAGCCAGCGCTTATATGGGGCTGGTGATAGGGAAGTTAGGGGGAAAGACTGACAAGAGAAAGGCTATGGAAATCCTCAAGAAAATTACTGGAGAATGAGGGGAAAATTAAGATTATTATGCAAATAGGAGATTATTAGGGGGTTGTGATATTTTTTTAGGTTAAATTGAAATAATGGCTGCTTAACTGAAAGCACATTTAAGGTTTTGTTTTTTGAGAGGATTGCTTGGGAATATGGCTGTTTTTATGTTCTTTTCTAGCCTTGAGATATTCTACGACTGCAGGGATTACAGAGAGGAAGACTATAATTATTATAACTATTGTCAGATTCTCTTTTATCAAGGGTATTCTACCGAAGAAATATCCGGCAAAGAGAAAGATAGTTACCCAGGCAATTCCACCGATAATATTAAAGCTCAAGAATTTTCCATATTTCATTGCGCCAATGCCTGCGACAAAAGGGGCAAACGTTCTTACTATTGGAACGAATCTTGCAAGAATTATTGTTTTGGCGCCGTATTTTTCGTAAAATTTCTGTGTTTTTTCAAGATATTCTCTTTTGAATAATCTGCTTTTTTCCATTCCTTTTTCAAAATAGCTACCTATCCAATAATTTACTGTATCACCCAGGATTGAGGCTAGCGCGAAAATGATGAATAGCAGGAGAATATTCAGAGAGCCTTGGGCTGCAAATGCTCCTGCGACAAAAAGCAGGGAGTCGCCTGGAAGAAACGGAGCTATTACAAAGCCTGTTTCGAGAAATATAATTAAAAATAGAAAGAGATAAACAAACGAGCCGTAATTTTGAATAATAGTGCTGAGATATTTGTCTATGTTCAAGATAAAATCTATTATGTTTAGAGCCATTTTACTTTGTAGATTGGAGAGTTTATAAAATATACGGGGAATTGTTAAGTCAATTAATGCAAATTATTAATAAATAATTACTAAATAATAGATGAATGTCAAGATAATTATCTTTAATACAATCTTGCTAACTTCTATCTTTTTTAGACATTATTCTCCCTAAAATATGTTAGAATTTAAGGTTTACTTTACATGAGGGGATTTTGCTTATTTGCAAAAGATATTTTTTCCAAATTTAGAAAAACGAAATGTTTAAATATAATGATTTGTTATAATTAATAACTTTAAATAATAAAAGGTAATTAAGATTGTACAAAACATTATAGATATAGGAGAAAGAGAAGATAGAGTTTTGAATATTGTGAAAGCTAAATTCGGCTTGAAGAATAAGAGCGAAGCTGTTGCAATTATAGCCCAAACTTATGAGGAGAGTTTTCTTGAGCCCGAGTTAAGGCCCGAATATTTAGAAAAACTCAAGAAAATAGAAAAAGAGGGTTATGGTGAAACATTTCACTCTATTGAAGAGCTTCGAAAGAAAATAGAAAAGAGGTAAAATGTCAAGGAAGTATAAAACGAGCAAGAGTTTTGATAGAATTCTTACTAAGCTTGAGAAAAAAGACAAGCAGCTTTATGAAAATATTTTTAATAAAATGAAGGAGGTTATTTTAAGTTTGGATATAGAGCATTATAAAAATTTAAAATATGACTTGAAAGAATTTAAGCGAGTCCAAATAGGGCATTTTGTTTTGGTTTTTAAATATGACAAACAAAACGATATGATTTATTTTGATGATTTTGACCATCACGATGTTATTTATAAGAAAAGATAGTTTTTAATTAATTGAGCCAGTAATTTTTTAATTTTTGGAAACATCTAGAGCCTTCTATTATTGAATTTCTAATTTGAGACGTGAGAGAAAGGATAAAATGAATATTATGGATTGTTGCTAATCTGCCGTAAGTCATTCTTGCATCTATTTTTTGTTTTTCTTTCGGAAGGCGTTTATTGCTTTCTTTTTCAATGCTTATCTGCTTGTAGAAATTTCTTATCTCTGATTTTGTGTAATTTTTGCAAGTAAAACAATCGCAAGAAGGATCTATGGGAGAATTGTCCGAATTATAAATTGATTTTGCTATATCTATTCTGAATTTGTTTTCTAATGAGCCGCCTGCTTTTGGGGAAATATAAAGAGAGCCGTGCCTTGCTATGCGGGTCATTTCCACGCAGTCAAAAGTGTCTATGCCGCGCTCTACGCATTCAAAGATGTCATCGAGCCAGCCAATGCCAAGCATGTGCCTTGGTTTATTGTCTAATTTTGGAGTTATCCAATCTAAAATTTTATACATATTTTTTTTTGTTTTTCCCAATGAGCCTCCTATTGCTATGCCGTCAAATGGAAGAGAAGAGACATATTTTGTGGATGCAAGGCGAAGGTCTTTGAACCAGCCACCATGGACAATACCATAAAGTGCTTGTTTTGGATTATGATATTTCAGGGATTCAAGTTCCCAGCGATGAGAGCGTTCCATTGATTCTTTGATATAAGATTTATCTGAAGCAGCTGAAGTGCATTCATCAAAAGCCATAATTATATCTGAGCCCAAGTCGGATTGAATTTGCATAGATTCTTTCGGGCCAATAAACTGCTCTGTTTCGTCGTAAATTGACTTGAAAAATACTCCTTTTTCTGTTATTTTTGCATAATTCTCTCCTTTTAACTTTGAGATTCTTTCGCCAGGGAAAAAGCCTATTTTTCTCGTGCTTTGTTCTCTTCCCAAGCCAAGAGAAAATGCCTGAAAACCGCCTGAATCAGTGAATATTGGCTTGTTAAATTTCATTACAGAATGCAAGTCTTTATTTTTTCCTTTTAAAAGAAGATTCATATGATAGGTATTTGCCAAGAGGCATTGAACTTTAAGCAATTCTAAATCTTCATTTTTCAGGGATTTTATTTCTCCGCGTGTTGCAACTGGAATTACATAAGGGGTCTCTATGTTTCCGTGAGGGGTTTTTATTATACCTGCTCTTGCTCTGCTGTTTTTATCACTCGCTATAATTTCGAAAGTTATTGGTGGCATTTAGAAGGGGGTTGCGGAGGGGATTTAAAGTTTTTGATGAAGAGATAGTTAATTGGATACGATATAAGAGGTTATGTTAAGAATATGAGAAAAGAGAAAGGATTAAAAATGTTGAAAATCTTTGAGTGATATGGATTTGAGAAGATTAAACAAGGAAAGAATCTATGTTTCAGATTTAAGTGGGAAAGATGATGGAAAGGAAGTTGTTGTTGCTGGCTGGCTTTATGATTCTAGAGATCTGGGCAAGATTAGGTTTGTTATTTTAAGAGATATTAGCGGAGAGATTCAGATTACTGCGGCTAAGGGGGATGTTGAAGAAGAAATTTTTAAACTAATGAGCAAGACAAGCAGAGAGAGCGTTGTTGTTGTAAGGGGAGAGGTTAAGAAAAGCGACAAGGCGCCAGGGGGGAGGGAAATTGTTCCGGAAAGTTTTGAAATTCTGGCTGAGGCAGAGCAACCATTGCCGATAGATGTTTCTGATTTTTCGAAGACAGAGATGCCGAAGAGACTGGATTATAGATTTTTAGACTTACATAGGAGAAGGATTCAAGCGATTTTTAAGGTACAAAATACTTTGTTGCAGGGTTTTAGGGAATACATGACTAAGAATGGGACAATTGAAGCTATTTTTCCGAGCATAATAAGCGCTAGCAGCGAGGGGGGAACAGAACTATATCCTTTGAAATACTTTGAGAGGAGCGCTTATCTAAGCCAAAGCTGCCAATTGTACAAACAGATGCTGGCTTGTTCTATGGAAAAAGTCTGCGCTATATTTACTGCATGGAGGGCTGAAAAGCACAATACCATAAGGCATTTAAATGAATCAAGGCAGTTTGATTTTGAAATGGCTTTTGCTGATGAATTTGTTGTTATGGAAGAACTTGGAAAGGTGGTGCAGCATATGATTGGGAAGGTTATTGAGATTAATGAAAAAGAATTGAAATTATTGGAGATTGAGCTTAAGGTTCCTAAAACAAAATATCTCACTTTTGCAGAAGTTAAGGAGATAATGAAGAAAAATAAAATCCACATGGATGAACATGACTTAACTGGGGAGGCGGAGAGAAAATTAGGGGAACTTTATCCCGATACAATTGTTTTTGTCCATGACTGGCCTATCGCGGGGAAGCCGTTTTATATAATGCCTAAGGGAAAAGAATTAAGTTGCGGGTTTGACGCTATTTACAAAGGAATGGAAATTAGTTCTGGGGGGCAGAGAATACATATTCCTGAATTGTTAATAGAGAGATTAAAGGCAAAAGGGTTGAACCCGAAGGATTTCAAGGATTATATTGATTCATTTAGATATGGGGCGCCACCGCATGCTGGATATGGGATGGGGCTTGAAAGATTGACTATGCTAATTTTAGGATTGCTTAATATTAGAGAAGCTGTTTTGTTTCCGAGAGATAGGGATAGATTGACTCCGTAAATTTAGACAAGCAAGATATATGTCCTATTGCAAACAAATATAAATAGCTTTATTCTCTTTTTATGCTATGGCACAATTGGTGGAAAACGAAAAGAAAGTGTATTCTTATCGCGGGGAAAAATTTATTCTGGAGGATATAGCTATTCCTTGGAGTATCATTGCACCACCTAATTTAAAGGAAGAGGATATACCTAAATACGATATGCGGGACAGGAAGCATTATAATGCAGCCCAATTTCATTTTTTTGAGGATAGGCAATGGCTTAGAGGATGCGAGGAGCATAGAGAAATAAGAGCAGACGAGTTGTGTTCTGAAATAAGCGGCCCATTGGAAAAAGGATTCCGCTGGTGTTATTTTCAGAAATTTAATGGCGATGAAACTAAAGTTGGGAAAATAGGAATAGAGGGGCAGGTTGCTGCTTAATAGAGTTAGTTTTATTAATAGTTCTGGATTATAATAAATATGAGAATTTTAGCCATTGGAGACCCGCATGGAAATCTTGATAAGATTAAAAAAATTCCTTTGAGAGGGATAGATTTAATTTTATTAACTGGAGATTTGGGAAAAGCAGATTTGGCTAGGAAGAGAGCTTTTGAGAATGTTGAAAGAAAACAACAAGATTTGCCAGAATTAAAAGAAACTTCGAAATATATAAAAGACGTTCATATAGAAATTCATAATTCTACCATTAATCTGTTAAGCTATTTGTCGAGATATGCTCCAGTATATACAATTCAAGGGAATGTGGGTATTCCAACACTTTCTGAGATAAGAAAAAATAAAGAGAGATATGGTGTGAAACTTTCTCCAACAAGAAAGCAGATAGATGTAATGCCAAATGTTTATTTAATAAAAAATAGACAAAAGACTTTAGAAGGATTAAGAGTTGGATTTTTAGAATATTTTATAGATACTTGTTGGGTTAAGGAGTTTAAACCAAAAGATTATGTAAAATTAATGAAAAAAGCAAAAAAAGAAACAGATAAAGCAAGGAGAGTTTTGCAAAGATTTGATTGTTTGGATATTTTAGTTTGCCATCAGCCACCATATAAAATTTTAGACAAGGTAACTGCAAAGTTTGCTCCGAAACATTGGCAAGGAAAGCATGCTGGGAGCAGAGCGATTTTGGATTATATTAAGAAGAATCAGCCTAAATATGTTTTCTGCGGGCATATACATGAGGGCGAGGGCATGAAAAAAATTGGAAAAACAGAGGTTTATAATTTGGGTGTTGGGGGACATAAGATTGTTGAATTTTAATAATAAGAACATTTATATATGTGTACTCATACATATACTCATATGGGAAGCATAAACATTTCATTGAAGAGAGAAGCGTATGAATTTTTGAAGGCGTTAAGGGCAAATGATAAAAGCTTTTCAGATGTTGTACTGGAATTTAAAAATAGAAGGACTACTAACGATGTGATGAAACTTTTTGGTGCATTGAAAAATGTTAAAATAGATTGGAAAACTAAAGAGAGCAGAATGAAAGCATTTCGAGAGTCTTTTAATAAGCATGTCGCTGAAACTCGGAGAAAAATGGAGCAGTTGAGAAATGATAGGGCTTGATAGCTGTGCTATTATTGATTTTGCGAATGGTGACGCATCTCTTAAACTGTTATTGGACAATATCAATGAACCCATGGCTATTAATCAAATAAGCTGTTTTGAAATAATGCTCGGCATGGACTTAGATAATGAAAATTATAAAATGGAAGAAGATTTTTATAATAATTTTTTTCAGAGTGTTTTAAATCTTAATTTAGATATTGATTGCAGCAAGAAAGCCAGTCAAATATATTGGGATTTAAGGAGAAAAGGAAAAATAATTGACGATTTTGATTGTGCTATTGCGAGCATTTATCTGAATAGTGGCGTGAATAAAATAATCACGAGGAATATTAAACATTTTGAGAATGTTAAAGGATTGAAAGTTATTTCTTATTGAAGGTTAGTTTTATAAATAAAGTTTTTCTTTTAAAAGGCATGGTAAGCGAGAAAGAACAGGAAGAAATCAGGAAAGAGGCGAAGAGAATTTTAGATAATTTTGCTTCTGCACTTGGGAGAACGAAAGTAAAAGAGAAAAGATTAAAAGGAGATGTTGGCGGTTTTAGAGAAGAAAAAGGAAAGGACGAGAGGGATAAGGATCTTAGAGAGAGGATGTTTGAAAATGCGCCCAAGAAACAGGGAGATTGCATTGTAGCTGAGAAGAAAAAATGGCAATGAAAAAGAAAATTAAAGAAAAAACGAGAGAGAAAAAGAAAGCCGAAGAGGATGATGAGAATGAAGAAGATTTAGAAGAGGATGGTGCAACAGAGGAAGAGCTGGGAGGAGATATTAGCAATGCAGAAGAAGAGGTTAAAAAATTAAAAGATGTTCTTTTGGGGGGCGAGGATGTTGGGAGCAAGATTATTATTAAAGGCTCAAAGCCTATTTCTGCTTTGAAAAAAGGAGACAAAGTAAAGGTTGATGGAAAAGAATATGAGGTTGATGCGCATTATATTTTGATGGATCATGGGAAAACAAAGGAGATGACAATCGAGATATTTGATCCTAAAACTGACAAGGATTTCCAATTAAGATATTTTTCTGACCAAGTTGAAACAAGCATGGAATTTTATGAATTGGCTGAAATTTTATATGTGAGAAAACCGGTGCAGAAAGTTGAATGGTGATTTATAAAAGATAATTAGTTGGATATGATAAAATTAGGGGTGATTGATTATTGATTAGCTGAAAGATAAAAATCAAAAAGGATAGATTTTTAATTTAATTTTTCTTTGATTAATGATGAGGAAAGATAAAAAAAAGCATGGAGAAAATAAAATTATATTATTTGCATTAGGAATTATTTTTTTAATATGGGGAATAATTGCAATTGCAAACAGCTTGATGACAGAGCCAGCGCAGATATTATGGTTTTGTTATTTGGGATTGGTACTGATTGGAATAGGTATTTTTATGGGAAATGGGGGGCTGATTGGAAGCCAGATTGCAATCTTGGGAATTCCTTTAATTTTTTGGGATATTGATTTTATTTATCGTGCTGTTTCTGGATTGTCTTTGCTGGGAATTACTGATTATTTTCTTGTGAATAGACCTATATTGTCTCAATTAATCAGCGCACAGCATTTATTTACACTACCTTTGGCCCTTTATGCTTTATATCTTGTCAAAGTAAAGAAAACTGATTTTTGGAAGATTAGCATTGCAGAAGTTATTGCGCTCTTTTTTGCCAGTTATCTGTTTAGCAAGCCAGAATCAAATATAAACTGTGTTTTTCGTTCGTGCGTTAATGTGGATATAGGGCTTCCTTACAAGATTGAGTGGTTTTTGGTGTTTTTTGTTTTAATTATTGTTAGTAATTTTATTTTGTCTAAGATGAAATTCTTGTTTAAAAAGAAATAATCTTCAAATAGCAAAATTGTATTAAAAATAACTATCTGGATTGATATGTTATATTGGGATGATTGATATTTTGATAATAGATTTACAGGGAACTATCTGGCGATACTGATATAAAAGATAAATTTAGGGAAAGTTTAATAATCTTTATTTTCTTGATTGTTAGATGAGTAAAATAAAGAAGGCTAGGAAAATAGATAAGAATATGCTTGATAAGTTGAATGCTCTTTCTGATGAGCAATTAAACTGTTTGATTGAGAATATCGGGAAAGATAAAGATAGAAAAGCAGATGATAAAAAAGACGAGGGAAAAAATGAAGCTTGAATCTGTGGAAGAGAAAGTCAAGAGATATCTGGAGAAGATTAAAAAGGAAGATGGAAAAGTTAGGGCGTTTTTGCATTTGAATGAAAATATTATTAAGGAGGCAAGGGAAGTTGATGCAAAGAAGAGGAAAGGGCGGCTTTATGGATATGTTTTTGGGGTGAAGAGCAATATTAATGTAAGGGGGATGATCTGCAATTGTGCTTCGAAGACACTTGAGAATTATAGATCCCCTTATGATGCTGGCGTTATTAAGAAAATCAGAGAAGAGGACGGGGTGATTATTGGAATGCTTAACATGGATGAATTTGCTTGTGGTGCGAGCGGGGAGAGTTCTGCTTTTGGGCCAACGCAAAATCCTGCTGCTCCTGGAAAAATTCCGGGGGGAAGCAGCAGTGGAAGCGCGGCTGCTGTTGCTGCGGGTTTTTGCGATGTCAGTTTGGGAAGTGATACAGGAGGAAGCATTAGAAATCCGGCTTCACATTGCGGTGTTGTTGGAGTAAAGCCTTCTTACGGCCTTGTCTCTCGATATGGGTTGATTGATTTGTCAATGAGCTTAGATCAGATTGGTGTGATTGGAAAGAATGTCGAAGATACGGCTCTTGTTTTAGATGTTATTAAGGGAAGAGATGAGAAAGATGCTATTAGCTTTGAATCCGAGGCTATTAAACTGAAGAAAATTGGAAAGATTAAAACAGGGGTTGTCAGGATGAAAGGGATTGATGATAAAATACAGCATATTATTGACAAGAAAATTGAAGAGATGAAAGATAATTTGGGTTGGGATGTGAGAGGGGCAGAGATTAAGCATATTGAGCTGGCTGTCCAGACTTATTACCTTCTTGTCTATACTGAATTTTTTTCTTCTACAAGAAGATTTGACGGGAGGAAGTACGGGAAGAAGATAGAAGATACTTGTGGAAAAGAGGTTTTGAGAAGGATTCTTGGGGGAAATGAGATTACAAAAGCAGAATTTAAAGGAGCTTATTATAGAAAGGCGTTAGAAGTTAAGGAATTGATTAAAGAAGAGCTTGAAAGTGTTTTGAAAAAATTTGATTGCCTGATCTTGCCAACTGTGCCAATGCTGCCGTGGGATATTGGGCAAGGAGCTAAGATGAAACCTGAGGATATTTATGCTGCTGATGCATTGACAATTCCTGCAAATCTGGCTGAAATCTGCGCTATTTCTTTGCCTGCTGGGAAAATAGAAGGAATTCCTGTTGGGATGCAAGTGATGTGTGGAAAGGGGGAAGAAGGAAAAATGCTTTCTATTGCGAGAGAAATCGAAAAATTAAGAGAATAATTATCTAGATATAGATGATTAAAATTGATATTGATGTAGACAGAAATAATTATTTGGATACGATATCAAAAAGTTAAATGTAAGATAATGAATAGTCAATATAATGAAAAGATTGATGAATTTAGATAATAAGGGTTGAGAATTAATTGTTGAAGGTTATCTGGGCACAATATTTAATACGTTCGTATAACTTAAAAACAATTAACTTTAAAACGATGAAAGGTTAAATATAAAAATGGAGATTGAAGGCGTAAATATAAGTTTTTTAGGGCATTCTGGGTTTTTAATCGGTGATGGAACAGGAAAGAAAATCGCCATTGACCCTTACAATGTGTCAGAGGGGATTGAGAAAGTTGATTTAATTTTGATAACGCATAGTCATTATGACCATTGCAGCATTAAAGATATTACAAAGCTGGCGAAAGACGGCACAATTGTTGTTGTAACGCCGGATGTGCAGAGCAAAATCGCAAGGGTTGAGGGTGTTGAGATGCAAATTATAGAGGCTGGCGACAAATTAGAGTTCGGCGCGATTAAAATTGAAGCATTGCCCGCTTACAATGTTGACAAAGACTTTCACCCAAAGGAAGAGGGATGGGTCGGCTATTTGATTAAAATTAATAGTGTTGTCATTTATCATGCAGGGGACAGCGATAAAATCCCGGAAATGCAGAAGCTGGCAGGTTATGGGAAACATGACAATAAATTCATTGCCTTATTGCCTGTTTCAGGAGTATATACTATGAGCGCTGATGAGGCTGCCGAAGTTGCCTCGCTGATAGGGCCTCATCTGGTGATACCCATGCATTATGGGGCAGGGGTTACTGGAACAATGCAGGATGCTGAGCGTTTTGTTGAGCTTTGCAGGGATGCTGGCCTTGACGCGAGGATTTTGGAGAAAATATAGATTAATATGGGAAATAATCAAGAAAAATATAAAATTAAAATGTCAAAATTTGAAAAGTAGTCTATAGTTATGTCAAGGAACTTGACGAAAACCACACCCCTCAAGAATCTTCACAGGTTCAGATTCTTGATGGTCATTAAGAACCAAGGGTTCTTGAGATTTCAAGGTGTGGTAGTTCCTTGAGCATGTCAAGAATTCTCACAAGTTCGGATTCTTGAGCGCATCGTGCTTTTGATATTTATAGTGAAAGACATAAGTCTTTCCCTTGATAGTCAACGACAAAGAGGGGAATAATTAATGTCCTTGACTATATATTGGCCATAATCCTTTCAATATTGGCGACTGTTTATCTTAATGAAGAACTTGTAGATTATCAATTTGAACAAAATTCTAAATTAAATTTTTTAAGAGGCTAATAAGTAAAGTTTATGAGAAAATGTGAAATTTTTTTTGAGTTTTATATTAATTTTAAAGTGACTATTATTAATTTTTTATTTTTATTGATTCAATAATATCATATTTGAGTATAGTCGAATATTTAAAGTAATTGTGTTTTGAAAATTGATGGTTTTACAAAAAAGTGAAAGGAGGTTTATAATATGGTACTGGATTTTGCGAAAGAGGCTTTAGAAAATGCTTCTACTCACAGCATAAATTTTGACGAGTTGAGAGCAGGTAAGGCAAACATTAAGGTTTTTGGAGTTGGCGGAGCTGGTTGCAACGCTGTTACATGGCTTTTTAATAAAGGAATTAACGGTGCTACAATTTATGGCGTCAACACAGACGCTTTGCACTTGAGCATCACCAAGGCTGACGAGAAGATTCTTATTGGAAAAGAGCTGACAAGAGGACTTGGCTGCGGCGGTTTTCCTCAGAAAGGAAGAGAGGCTGCAAAAGAATCTCTTTCTGAATTGAAGAGAGCTGCAGGCGGTGCTGACATGGTATTCATAAATGTCGGATTGGGAGGAGGAACTGGAACTGGCGCTGCGCCTGTTATTGCCCAGCTTGCTAAGGAATCTGGAGCAGTTGTTATTGCAGTTGCTACTATGCCTTTTGATTGCGAGAGAGCAAGACATGACAAAGCTGAATTTGGTTTGCAGGAATTGACCGAAGTGGTTGATACAGCAATCTTAATAGACAATAATCGACTTGTAGACATAGCTGGAAATTTACCAATGGAACAAGCTTTTGCAGTTGCTAACGAATTAGTCAGTACAATGATTAAAGGAATTGTGGAAACAATTACCTTGCCTTCATTGATTAACTTAGACTATGCGGATGTTTCTGCAATTATGAAGAATGGGGAAGTCGCTGTTATTGGTGTTGGAGAAAGCGATACGACCGCAAGAGTTGACGAAGCTGTAAGACAGGCATTGACTCATCCTTTATTGGATGTTGATTACAGGGGTGCTGTTGGAGCTTTGATTCACATTACTTGTGGGCCTGACTTCAAGCTTGAGGAATTCGCGGGAGTTGGAGAACTTGTTACAGAGAATATCAGCCCAGATGCACAGGTTATTATTGGCGCGCGTGTTAACAGAGAATTTGCGAACAAGGTCAGAGTAATTACAATAATGACAGGAGTCAAATCGCCTTATATAATGGGAAGGCGTAGTGAAGAGAGACAAGTTTCTGCAAAGCCGCAAATGTCAGATTTAGGGATTGAATTTTATAATTGATTCCTGAGTTAAATTTTATTTTTTTCTTTTTCTTTTATTTTTTTCTTTTTTTTGTTGAAGATATAATTATTTGGATATGATATAATAAGGATTGTAGATTTAGATAATGATTAACATAAAATAATAATCAAGGAAAAATAATTAGCAGGATACGAGGGATTAAAGTTAATGCTGATGCAGGTAGATTAATGAATTTAGATAATAAAGATTAATTATTAAAGATTATTTTTCTAGAGACATTTCATCTTCGGGTTCTTGGAATAGAGATGGGCGCATGTCATTATCCCAATGCTCCCAATAAATAACATTTTCAAGCTCTTTTTTTTCTGGCTTGGCTTCTGAAGATTTTTTGTTTTCATAGCCAATAGGGATAATTGCTTCAATTTGAATGTGCTGTGGAATTTTCAGTGATTCTTTGACTAATTCGTCTGCATAAGCGCCAACCCAGCAGGCGGAGAGATTGAGATCTGCTAACTTGAGGAGGAAAGCGTGAATTGCTGAGCCGGCTTGCTGTCTTGAATAAATTCTGCCTCTTTCCCCATATTTATTTTCAAGATGTGTTTCGTCAGAGCAGACTAAAACTACAATTCCTACTTGTGAAATCCAGTGTTGCTCGGCGAATTTTGCGAGTTTTTTTATTGTTTCTTTTTCTTCTATAATTAAAAATTTTAAATTGTTCATATTTCCTGCGAAAGGGCTTTGATTGGCAGCATCAATTGCTTCTAAGACTGTTTTCCAGCTTGGTTTCTTTGCTAGGAAAGAGCGGACCGATTTTCTTTTTTTAACGACAGAGTCGAATTCCATGATAATTGGAAGAAGGAGAGATATAAAAACTTGTTGATTTATCTGAAACAATAATCTTTAAATATATAAGAAAGGGGAAGAGCATATGGCTAATAATACGAATAGTGCTAAAGAAAGAAATTTTGCTGCTGACTTGCATTGCCATCCTCATTTTTACAGCCCGCAAAGCGGGAGGAAAGTAACTTCTCTTTTAGAAATTGTTGATTATCTTTTTAGAGAAAGAGTGTCTATCAGTGCTTTATCAGCATGCCATCCTGACAGAAAAAATATAGATTATAGGTTTATGGATTATATGGAACAATTGCCTTCGCTTGACAGAGATTTTAGTGTTGATTACAGGGAAGATTCTGGATGGCTGGCAATAGCCAGGAAAAAACCTGCTCAAAATCAACCTTTGTATATCGCTATCTTGAATTCCCAGGAAGTAAGAACTGTGTATAAAGGGTTATCTGCAGATATTAATGTTCTTTGTGTGCCTGAAATTATAGAGCCTGGGCAGGATATTGATGAAACAGCAAAGCGCGCTATGGGTGAGGGTGGAATTGTCCTGGTTTGCCATCCTACATCGAGAGCAGGGGCTGGATTGGAAAAAGCCATTGAAATGCTGCAAGAGAAAAAGGTGCATGGAATTGAAGGGCATAATGCTTTTGAGAAGCCTGAGACTAATTTATATGTGATGGGTGAATTGGAAAAAAGAGAGATTAGGGGGCTTGCTGTAAGTGATGCTCATGGATTGCAAATGGGAACTGCCCATATTAGAATTGACTTTTCTGTTTATGAAAATCTTAATGTTGATAGTTTAAAAGAAACTATTGTTGAAGAAAATTTTGATGTGTGCTGCAGAGAGGTTGATAGATTTACTAAGTTTAGGACGCATACTTTGCCAATTTTGAAAGGCCTGGCTTGGCAAAGCTTAACTAATTTTAAGCCTTTATACAGGGCATTGAAGAAAAGAAAGCAAGATTAAATCTACTTGACAAATTCTACATTATCTAAATTTTCAAACTCCTTATCGCCTGTTAAGAATTTTATTAAGACGGCAAAGTGGGCGGTTGCGGTATTGAACTTCCAAGAGAGCTATTGCCCGTAAATAAAAAATAAGCTCCAATTCCAACAACAATTAAGATTAGGATTATTAAAATCCAAATCCATGCGCTCATTCCTCTTTTATTTTTTGTCATTTTTATTAGTTGGGTATTTCTGGTACTGTAGGTATTTCCAATTGAGCAATACCAAGTTTGCAGTCTTCTGAAACTTTTACTACCCATCCATAACCTAAAGCGTTTGTTTCAAATTGTTCTGTTAAAGGATATTGTCCCCATTCCTGTTTCGTTGAGTCCCAAAAATAAGATTTCTCAATATTACAAGTTCCAGCTAAATCCTTTGCTCTTGGCGTTGGACCGTCAGCAATCATATCCGATGTGATACTAATAAAATTCCAACCCTTCAGCAAGTATCTTCCTTCAACTTTGGGAGGTTCAAGAGTCATATAAGTCATATCTACTCCATTGTTATCTATTCCGACAATATAAACCCAGAAAGAAGAACCATGAAATTTCATTTTAGTTTCTGCTATTTTAGGGTCTGGATTTGGATAAAATCTTAAGTATTCTTTGTTTAGGGAATCATACCAATAAATTGCTTTCACATTTTTTGAGGGCAATCCACTATTTATCCAATCCGGGTTTGGAAAAAAATGAAACATATTCCAGCCAGGAAAAACCTTTATTGGGGTTTCAACATAATTTCCGCTTATACTTCCATAACCGGGTATTTCTTTAGTTGCGTTATATGCTAAAACAAATCCTACAAGCCCTACTAAAAGTACTAAACTTATAGGTAAAACGATTTTCTTATTCATGTTTTATCTACGCCCCCCCCCTTAAAAGCTTTTCGCCTAGCTCTTCAAATTCTAAATTAACTCTACTCTAAACCCTAAAAATAGATTAAGGAAGATTTTTAACTAAGGGCTTTCTTATATGAATATGCGCATAGTAAAAAGAATTGAAGAAAAACCTAATTCAATATTTTGGGTTATTTTTCTTTTAGTTTTATCTATATTTATGCTTGTTTTTGTCTATATGACTTATTCTTCTATAAATCAAGTGATTAAAGGGTCTACTAGAGAAAGTATTTTTTTGCTTATAATTTCTTTTTGCTTACTTCTTTTTTCAACCATTGCATTTGTATATCTCTTGAAGAGAATAATTATTAAGAAAGATATTAATGGTAAGAGAGAAGACGAGCATTCTTTTACTATGTGGAAATATATGGCTTTAGTATTTCCTTTTTTAATAACTGTGGGAACATTTGGAGTTTGTTATTATTATGGATCATGGCCTTCTTGGTGGATGTATGGGGGAAATATTTTAATGTGGATTGTTATAATTTCCATGATAAAATGGACTTCCGCACAGAAATGAGCCCTTATAAATTAGGTTGTTGAATTTATTTTACAAATTCTACATTATCTAAATTTTCAAACTCCTTATCGCCTGTTAAGAACTTTATTCCAAGTTGATTGGCTAATTCATATCCTATGCAGTCAGCCATAGATAAATCTCTTCTATTAAGCCTTAATTTTAATTGAGCTGCTTTTTGAATAACTTCCTTATCAAAATCTATGGCAAATGGATAATACTCTTCCAATAAAATTTTGGCAAGCTCTTCGTTTTTTTCTTTTAAAAATCCGTGATAAAGCTCAAATAAGTTTAGCTTTGTTGTTATAATTCCTGCAGAAAGATAATGCAAATAATTTCTGTTTTCTCTAATTATCTCAAAGAAAGCATAAGAATCGAAAAAGAAAGATTTTTCTTCGCTTTCTTCTCTACTTTCAGTATAGCTCTCTTCTTGCTTCATCTTTTAATTGCTGTCCAGATTTAGTAATCTTTCCCTTTCCCATTCCAAAAGTTTCATGCAGTACCTTGGAGCTGTTTTTTTTAATTACAACAACCCTTAATTCTCCTTCTTCCTTCATGTTTTCCCTTTCTACGATTTCTTTTGGTATAATCAGCCCAAATGAATTTCCCCATTTCTTTAACCTTGTTTCAATAACTGCCATAGTTATACAATGTATAACTTACTATTTAAATCTTTCTTTTTTCAAACACGAATTTCTCCGCTGGCTACAACTTGGTTTTTATGATAGAGAACAATGAATTGGCCTTCTGCTACCTGTTCAATTGGCTTTGAGAATTCAAAATAGTAACTGGATTTGTTTCTTTTCAGAATACCTTTATTAAGGGCGCCGAGGTGGCGAATACGGGCTTTGAGAGGAGAGGGTATTTTTTCTTTTGGATTTATTAAATGAAGAGATTTTATTTTTATTATTTGTTTTTTAAGAATAAAGTGATTTTTTGGGGCAATTACCAGAACATTATTCTTTTTCTTTTCTGCAACATACCATTTATCATTTATGTGCTTGTTAATTGTTAAACCAAGGCGGGGACCTACTCGCTGGCCTATTGTGTAATACATTATGCCGGGATGATAACCGATAAAATTGCCTTCGGGGTCGATTATTTTGCCTTCTTTATTTTTAATCTTCTTTTCCAAGAAAGATTTCATGTTTATTTTTCCAACAAAGCAGATTCCGCTTGTGCCTTTTTTATTGTAATTTGGAAAATAATTTCTTTTTGCTATTTGCCTTACTTTAGATTTTATGAGATTGGCGAGCGGGAAGAGGGTATGAGAGAGGTCTGATTGTGAAAGTCGGGAGAGAAAATAGGATTGGTCTTTTGTTTTGTCCTTTCCTGCTAAAAGCTGAAAGCCGAAAGGCGTTTTTTTTATGCCGGCATAATGGCCTGTTGCAATATAATCTGCCTTTAATTTCTTTGCTTCTTTCCAGAGAAGAGGAAATTTGATCGTCTTATTGCAGAGGATATCTGGATTTGGAGTTAATCCTTTTTCGTAAGATTTGAACATCGGAGATATAACTGATTTTTTATATTGTTTTTCAAAGTCGAGAGTTAGGAGGGGAATTTTTAGCAGGGCAGCAATTTTTTGCGCCATTTTTCTTTCTTCTAAGTAAGCGCATTCGTTTGTCAGCGGATTTTTTGTTCCTGAGAAGCTTTTCATGAATGCACCTATGACTTTGTATCCTTGTTTTTTTAGAAGAAGCGCGGCTACACTGGAATCCACACCGCCTGACATGCCAAGGAGGACTGTTTTGTTTTTTTTCATAATTAACTGAGAAAAATGATACTTATAGAGATTTCTGAACAAAATATGGATTGATTATCAGAAATCTCTTATGGACAATTCTTAAAAACAAGTGACACAATTATATCAAGGAAAATAAGTTTTCGGAAATTTTTCCCTTGATAGATAGGAAAAGAAAGATACAAAAATTAATTTCTTTTCCTATAACAGAATTGCCTATAAAAAGATTGGGCTAAAAAATAAAACGTCCCTGAGAGTAGATGGAAAAGTATTTATATGAGATATGTTTTGATATATAATGGAAAAAATTCCAAAAAAATGGCGCGAGTTACCTATTAAAGAAAAACTTTCTATTCCTGAAGAATATTTTAAAATCGATAGAAAAGAAATTGAGAAGATAAGAAAAATTGATGATCCTAAAAAAAGGTTGATTGAAGCAGCCAGAATTCAATATGAATTATTTAAAGATATTCATACTTTTTTAACAGTGTGGATTGCTGGATATGCGAGTGATGGGGCTATTAGGCAATATTTTGGTTCTACAAGCAATTTAAGAAATATTTTAATTAAACCGTTAAAACAAATAAAAGGAATAGATTATTCTTGGAGTGATGTTAAAAGAAATATAAAAATTCCAGATGAAATGACTGAAGAACTCGCTGAAGAAACAGGCATTCATATTGGTGATGGCAATTTATACAAAGGAAAAGATAAACATGAGTGTACTGTTTATCAATATGGAATTACAGGAAATTTAATTGACGAATATATTTATCATACTGTCCATATTAAGAATTTATTTAAATCTCTTTTTAATATTGAGCCATTTCTTTCACAAAGAAAAAATAAGAACAGTATAGACTCTAGAATAAGATCGAAAGCAATTATCTCATTTAAAAATAAAATCTTAGGTTTATGTTTTGGTTCTAAAAAAGATATAAAGATACCTTCAGAAATCTTAAAAAATAACGAATTTATGAAAAAATGTATTGTTGGAATACTAGATACTGATTTTAATATTACAAAATATTTAGCTATAAGCGGTAAAATTTATAGTATGCATGTAGCAAAAGCAATGCATTTTTCCTTTAAAAAAAATAATATTGATCATGTGTACAAAGATTATGGAAATTATGCGCGATTTTATATTCAAAAAAATGCAGCTTATAAAATTATAAATGAATGGCAAATGCATAATCCAAAACATCTTTCTAAAATCAAGGTGTTTGGCAAATTTGGAAAATTTATTCCATTTACAACGACTCCTGAAAGACTTGCATTACTCGATGGAAAAATTGATATAAATGAGCTTGAAGAGATTAGTAAAAAAAGAGCAGATGGAAAAAAGAAGGCTTCTTTATTTAGTTACAAATAAATTACGTCCTCGGTAGGACTCGAACCTACGACCCCATGGTTAACAGCCATGTGCTCTACCGAACTGAGCTACGAGGACTTAGAATTTTGAGATAAAGTACTTATTTAAACGTTATTATAAAGAAATTATTTAGAAACTATTTTCCAACTTTTTTCTTGCGTTCATTTTTTCAAGGTAGCGATAAACATTGGCCTGTTTTGTGCCTCGGACAAGATTTGAAACTATTGTTGTTATTTCATCTATTGATTCAGCATTTCCTATTATTCCTATTTCATTATCTTTGATTAGAACTTCGGAGTTTGTTATGCCTTCTATTGTCTTTCTTGTCTTGCCTTCTCTCCCGATTACTCTCGCTCTTACATCCCGCAGGTTCTTTTTTCGCGTGATTTTTTTGATATTCAGGATGCGGAAAAGCAGGTTCTCGCTTTTTAGAGAAAGGGCTTTTTTTGCAGAGAAGCCGAAATTTATTGCATCCAGGACGAGAGAGGCTTCGTACTCGTCCATTGGAGGGCCTTCAATTGCAACTTTTTTGCCCTTAATTTTTATTTCTACATTGAGAGTTCTTTCTAATTCGGACTTTGTTCTTTTCAATTCAAGAACCCTTGAGAAAATAAAAGACTGCATGTTTAATTAAGTAAAATTGTTTTTTAAATTGTTTGATTTAGATTTTTAGAGGAGGATGAGTGTGAATGGAATATTCTGGATTTTACGGATGCAAGATTTTGTAATTATACCTGCTTCTATTGAAGCTTGAATTGATTTTTCACCTACAATGTTAAATGTGGCATCTTCATCTGATTGCTGCCTGAGAATTTTTATTGTTTGTTCTTTTGAGAGTTTTCTGTCCTTGTAAAAGTTTTCCCTGAGTTCTAACTGGCATTTTCCTTCCTCGAATCTTTTTCCAATTAAATCTGCGTCGCATAGTGCCACGACATTCCTGCAAGATTTGTGAATTTTGAGGTACATTTTATTATTTTTTGATGAGGAAGGTTTGTTTTAATTTATACAGAATATTTAATCGGGGATTTGGCACCGCACGCAAGGCAATGCTTAAACCTTATTCCTTTTTTTGATACAATTTCGGTGTCTGGCTTGCAACATTCGCTGCAGATGACAAAATGCTTTGCGTAAAGATTTATCTTTTCATTTACTTTTTGGGAATTTAATTTTGTGTTTAAGATAAGGCGGTTATTTTCCAACTTGCCTGATACCGCAAGTTCTTTTTGGAGAAATTTCGCAAGGTGTTCTATGGGTCTCCTTAAATAAGAGGCGATTGCTGCGATGTTTACTATGATTGTGTTTTTTCCTTCAATTTGGCCTTCTACTTTTGGGATTTCAAATCTTTCAGAGCAATTGCTAACCATTATTAATTTACTATATGCCTGCTTTAGTGATTCTTCGTAGGATTCCATAAATTTAGATGAATAAGAGGGTTTAAAAAGACTCGCAAAGCGAATCTTTAATTTTCGTTTGTAAAACTTCGAATAAAAAGAGGTTGTTTTAAATGAAAGCCTGAGAAAATTATCTAGATACGACATATTAAGATTAATTTAAAATAAGATTTAATTTATTAGAAGATAATTATTTCAGCATAATGAAATTAAGGGCAAAGTAAAGAGAGGTTAATGGAGATGTGTAAAGTAAACCATTTATCTTAACATATTTTACACAGTATAATATCTAAAATCTCGACGTAACAATATTGTATTAAAGATAATTATCTGGATTTGCTGATGGGCAATCATATACTAATCTGCTTATGTCAAGATGCTTGGCATCTTGAGCATCCAAAAGTTTCTTATTGTAAAGAAACTTTTTGATTGTAATGTTAAGTTTCATTCTGGACTTAACAAGATGAAAGTGTTAATGAATCTAGATAATGAAGATTTGAATCAAAAATATTAATCCAAGAATTTAGGCAAGATATATTGAAGCCTTCGAAGGATTTAAATAGATAATTATGCTTTTAAAAATATGATTGAGAAAGAAGCTCAGAAAAAGATGACTGGGAGGAATTTCGCATTGACAATACTCTTGGGAGTTTTCATTGCAATCATGGTTGCAACCTTATTCAATCTTATTGTATCTTATGTTTATGAAGACCCAAAATATGAAGATTTTTGCAAAGGCATAGGTGCGAGCGGGCCTTATCCTGTAAAATACGGAGTAGGCACTGAACAATGCGGTAATTGCACTTTCTCGACAGCCTTGCAGAAAGAAACTGAACAATGCACACAAGAAAACGGAATGCCTGTTTATGATTATGATGATAAAGGATGCACTGTGGCCCTAAAAGAATGCAATCTTTGCAATAAAGAATTTGAAGATGCTATAAAATCTTATAATAGAAATACTTTCTTTATTTATGCTGCAATAGGATTTGCCTTGCTTGTTGTGGGATTATTTATCTATGTTTTGTTAATCCAGATAATAACTTTACCTGCCGGCGCTTTTCTCGTTATTGAAGCTGCTGTGAAAAATTTTGATGATAAACTTTATGTAATAATTACTTTCAGCTTGCTAATAATTGCGGCTATTTATCTGGCTTTGAAGAAATTGAAATAATTTTATGTCACATAAATTATTATAAAGTCTTTCATTTCATTCTAAAACATGAGTTGGGAATCCTTTTGTGAAAGATATAATGATTCGGTAAGATTATCTATAAGACATCTAAAATTAAAAGGGAAAAGATGTCCTATAGATAATGGGCTTCTCGAAAGTATTGGGCATAGTGAAAATTATGACTCTCATAAAAAAGCAGGAAATATTTATTTAGTTTGTGAAGAATGTTTTGGTCTCTACAAGGCAATGTTTACTAATGTAGAAGCAGAAAGTATTGAAAGAATAAGTTCTTTTAATGAATCTAATCTTATAAGTCTATTAGAAAAAAGAGATATAGAAAATCCGGCGAATGATGTAATAATTAAATTACTTAAAAAGCAGAATGTTTCTGATGGAAGAATTTTAGAATTATATCGCCGTTATTTGTAGAGGTAAATTATTTCTGGATAAGGCAAGATTAATTTTCTATATAAATTATTATAAAGCTTTGTCTTTTTAGCGGGGAATGGATAGAAAAAAAGCAGCGAGATTATTATATAATAAGTATGCATTAGATTTTGAAGAGAGAACCAGGGATTATATTGTAGATGGAAGGGAATTGTTTATTAAGAATTTGAATGGAAAAGATGTTTTGGATTTGGGATGCGGGCCTGGAAGAGACAGTTTATTCTTTAAGAATCAGGGGTTTAATCCTTTTTGTATTGATATTTCGCCTGTTATAATTAAAATGTGCAAGGAGAAAGGGCTTGATGCGAAAATAGGGGATTTTGAGAATTTGGAATTTGAAAATAATAGTTTTGATGGGGTTTGGGCTTATACTTCTTTGCTACATTCACCTAAGAAAAAATTTGCTGGAATTATTGGGAAAATAGGGGTGATTTTGAGGGAAAAAGGTATTTTTTATTTGGGAATGAAGGAAGGAGATTTTGAAGGATGGATTAAAGATGAAAGATATTCCGGAATGCCTAGATTTATTGCTTTATATAAGGATGAAGAATTGAAAGAAATTTTATCTAAGAAATTTAATATTGCTCATAATATAAGAGTCGAATTTGATGGGAAAGTTTATCTTAATTATCTTTGCAGAAAGATTTAGTTTTATGGGGTTGCTAGGGACCGAGATATCTTAGCTTTCCTGGGCGGGGCTCATAAGCCAGGCCATCTTCGAGAAGCTTTTTAATTTCCTTGTTGATTATATCTGAGTTTTCCTTGAGCGCAAGGATTATTTTGTCTATTTCTACGCCGCCGTCTTTTTCTGCTTCTTTAATCATCTGCATTATTTTGTCTTTTAATTCAATTAATTTTTCCTTGTTGAGGGTTTTTGGCTCTTCTGCTTCGAGCTCGAGCTTTCTTAATAGGAGGAAGGCAGGGTCTTTCTTTTTTATTATTTCCGGAGTAATATACAATTCATTGCTCCAGGTGCGAAGAAGACCGATAACGAGAAGAGTATCACCTTGTGTTAAAGAGGCAAATTTTTCCACATCCTCGCCAAATGTTTTTATACGGATTTGCCCGGTTGCATCATCCAGCGTGATGGAAGCATATTTTTTTTCTCCTTCCTGAATAAATTTATCTATTACATTTGCAATTATGTTTATCCTGACAATGTTTCTGGCATTTATTTCAACGAATTTAAGGCGCTCATTTTCTATAATGGGCTTTCCTGAGAGAATAGAGCCGATTCTGAATTTATAGGCAACATTTCTTTTTAATGGGGCTGCAGAAAGTTCTGCTGTGCTTGGAGTTGGCTGTGGATTTTCCATTTTATTGGATATATTCAGGGGCTTTTAAGCTTTTATTTGATTAGTGGATAATTCTAAAAAATAGTAAAATTGATAAGAAATAATTATCTGGATACGATATAATAAAGTTAAAGGTATAGGAGAGAGATAATTATCTGGATATGATAATGGAGTGAACCCCTAAAATTGAACACATAGTTAAGCTAATAACTCAGCAAATGTTCAATAAATAAAATGGAGGTTCACTCAAGATGAGGCAAAGAAGAAACTTTACAC
>Ga0209542_10005944_pt1 | contig 24039 bp, 27 predicted proteins | sample RifCSPhighO2_01_FD_184028 | JGI IMG/M metagenome (GOLD analysis project Ga0209542, IMG submission 184028) | Soil microbial communities from Rifle, Colorado - Rifle CSP2_plank highO2_0.1 (SPAdes) (version 2) | ecosystem: Environmental > Terrestrial > Deep subsurface > Rock core/Sediment ...
CCAAGAGATGTTTTATGAGAGAAACAAATTTAAATCATTGAGAGAATTAAATTGGAAAATCAGAATTTGGAATGAAGAGTATAACAATTTAGAACATTGCGGGTTAAACGGTTTGACTCCCAATGAAGCCCTTAGGTTACTATGAGTGCAAAATGTCCTTGCCTAAAACATCACTTGGCGCATAAAAGATAGGATGGCGTCTCAAGATAAGTTTAGTGCATATTCCATAAACCAAGTGAGGGGTCAACCCCGCACTCAAGCAAGGTATTGATATGCCAACATTTCTTGAGTGAGGGGTCAAGAGTTGACATCGTAAGCAGAATTGATAAAATTATTTTGATTATTATTAAAATTAACAGTTTAATATATGCCCAGTAATACAACTTCGATTGCGTATTTTGAGGCATAATTAATTTCACCATCCAACAAGAAGATAATGACCATGATTTGCTTTCAAACGCCAATCATTCATTATCGAAGTTGATATACTGGGTATGGAACAAGAACCAAAAGAAGAAGAAATTAAGGAAGAGGGGATTGATGGTTTTGATGGCGATTCGGAAGATGGAATTTTTAACGATAAAGGAGGGGATGACGGCTGGAATGATGATCCTGAAAACGAAAAATTGGATTTGGAATTAGAGCTGGGCAGCCGCGGAAAAGACAGCTACAACGAATTGGACGACCAGTTGTAGGAGTTGGCCGCGCAGATGGCGGCGGCGATGGCGTCGGCGGCGTCGTCCTGAATGATTGGTTTATTAAGCTTTAAAATCAAACTAACCATTTTTTGCACTTGTTTCTTTTGGGCTTGGCCGTAGCCAGTGACCGCTTGCTTGATTTGCAGGGGAGTGAACTCGCTTATTTCAATATTGTGCCGCCGGCAGGTGGCTAAAATCACCCCGCGCGCTTGCGCCACTTTTATCGCGGTTTTGAGATTCTTAAAGAAAAAAATATCTTCCACTCCGCAAAGCGCCGGCTTGTGCTTTAAAATAATTTTGGCGAGTTTTTTTTCCAGTTCGTGCAGTTTTTCACCGGCCTTGGCGCCGGTTTTTGTTTTGACGCATCCGCAGTCAACCAAGCTCAATTTTGAGCCCGATTTTTTTATCACTCCGTAACCGATAAACGTATCGCCCGGGTCAATGCCTAAAATTATCATAATTCTCTACTTGGGAGCGAAGCTTCCAAGTGTGATGTTAAGATTGTAAGTTACTATATATTTCCTGGACATCGTCGTTGTCGTCCAGAGCTTCAAGCAATGATTCCAATTTTTCTTGGATGGCCAGATCTTCAACGACCAGAGGATATTTTGCCGCATAGCCGCCGCCTTTTTGCTTTTCAAAAGACCACATGACCGATCCGGGTGTGGCGAGATTGCCGCCGCGCGAAGAGAGGATGTGTCTTATCTCCTGGGAAATCCGGTTTCTTGAATCGGTGATGGTTTCAATGATCAGCGCCACGCCGCCCGGCCCGTAGCCCTCAAAAACAATTTCTTCAAATTTTTCCTGCGACTCCCCGCCCGAGTATTTTTTGATAATGCGCTCAATGTTGTCGTTGGGCATATTGACCGCGCGCGCTCTTTCAATCGCTTGCGCCAGAGACGGGTTTTTGGCCGGGTCCGGGCCCTTTTCCCGCGCGGCCACGCCGATCAGGCGGGCGAATTTGGAAAAAATCTTCGCTTTTTTGGCGTCCGTTAACGCTTTTTTATGCTTGATTTGCGACCATTTGGAATGACCGGACATATGCGCTCGCTTCGCTCGCTAAAATCAAAATTTAAAAATCAAAATGCAAAATTTTGGTATTCCGACGAAGTCGGAATGATTTTGAAATTTTACATTGTCATTTTACATTTTGATATTTGCATTTTGCATTTTTATAATAACGTTTCCTGATGTTTCTCCTGATGTTTGGGGAAAGGGATGCCCAGATGCGCGTAGGCGTGCTTGGTAGCCATCCGGCCCTTCAAGCTCCGGCATAAAAACCCGGCTTGCAGAAGATACGGCTCGTATAAATCCTCAATCGTTTCTATCTCTTCGGCGGTTGCCGCGGCGATGGTTTTGAGGCCGACCGGTCCGCCCGAATATTTTTTGATGATCGTTTCCAGTATTTTAATGTCGGTGTTTTCCAGGCCGATCTTGTCCACGCCGATTATCTCAAGCGCTTCCAGCGCCAGGGCTTTCGTGATGACGCCGGAGCTGCGCACCTGGGCGTAGTCGCGCGCCCTTTTTAAAAGGCGGTTGGCGACGCGCGGGGTGGAGCGGGAAGCGTGCGAGATCGCCTCGGCCGCGCCCGGATCAATTTCCACTCCCAAAAGTTTGGCCGACCGGTTTATTATTTTTTCCAGTTCCTCCGGCTGGTAAAATTCCAGTTTGTATGTCGCGCCGAAGCGGGAGCGCAGGGGCGAGGAGAGAAGCCCTACCTTAGTGGTGGCGGCGACGATAGTAAACTTGGGCAGGGTCAGCTGGAGAGTGCGCGCCGAAGGGCCTTTGCCTATAATAATATCAAGCACGCTGTCTTCCATCGCCGGATAAAGCACCTCTTCAATGTTTTTATTGAGCCGATGCGCTTCGTCTATAAACAAAACAGCGCCCTCTTCCATATTGGTCAGCAGGGCGGCCAGATCACCGACTTTTTTCAAAACCGGCCCCGAGGTTATTTTGAGCGAGGCGCCGGTTTCTTTGGCGATCAGGTGGGCGAGAGTTGTTTTGCCCAGTCCGGCTGGCCCGTAAAGCATTATATGTTCTATCGTTTCTTTCCTTTTATTGGCGGCTTCTATTATAATGCGAAGATTGCTTTTTATCTTTTCCTGCCCAATATACTCATCCCAGCGGCTGGGACGCAGCGTCTGGTCAAGTACGACGTCATCCTTTTTTAAGACGGTTTCCCTTGACATTTATTATGAGATAGATTAAAATGTGGCCTTGTCCGCTATTTCCGGGGTTTACCCCGTTAGAAGTTTAGCAATAGACAATTTATTATCCAAAACAAAGCCGAAGGCGAATTCGCTAATAAAATTATGCGTGACAGCGGACTTGGTTGAACTTCTAACGGGGTTGACAAAATCTAAACAATTTGATATTATTATATCAAATTTAAAATATCCTAAAAGCCCTATTAACCTGTAGGCAATTAAGGTTTTATCCTAAGTTGACCTTAAATGGGGGTATATTTTAGTTCGGGTAGTTTGGTTCCGACTGGACTATTCCTCGAATATATTCTGTGCTCCCGGCGTTAGCTGGGGTTTTGCCTACAGATTAATCGGGTTTTTCTCGCTCTCCGACCGGCCCGCCGAAGTTTTAACGAAGGCGGGAGCCTTGCGCGAAGGAGTGGTTTCCTTAATTCTGCTTATCCGGTGACCGACTCAACTTCGCTGACTGTGGTGATCCCGTTAAGCACTTTAATGAATCCGTCCTGCTTCATCGTCACCATGCCGTTTCTTTTAGCCATTTCAAAAAGCTGGACTTGGGTGGGTTTGGAAACTATCACTTTTTCCGATTCGTTGTTGACCGGGAACATTTCATATACGCCGATTCTTCCCTTGAAGCCGGTGTAATTGCATTCTTTACATCCGGTGGCGCGCGCGATTTCAATGTTTTCCGATATTTCAGGCAGGTTTATTTTTATCTTCAACGGCAGGTCGGCCAGCTCCGTTCTAATCTTTTTCAATTCTTCTTCGGTAATCTTATCTTTTTTCGCGCATTGCTTGCAAACTTTCCGCACCAGTCTTTGCGCTATCAGCATATTCAGGGCGGGCGCGATGATGGACGGGGACAGCTTCATATCTATCAGGCGCAGGATTGAACTGGGCGCGTCATTAGTATGTAGTGTAGAAAAAACAAGATGTCCCGTCAAGGCCGCGTGCAAAGCGATGTCAGCCGTTTCCATGTCGCGGATTTCTCCGACTAGGATTATGTCCGGGTCCTGGCGCAAAATGGAGCGCAAGCCGGAGGAAAAAGTGTAATGATTTTCCTGATTGACCTGGCTTTGCGAAATACCTTCAACATGATATTCAATCGGGTCTTCAATCGTGATGATTTTTATTTCCGGGTTTTTGATTTTTTTCAAGAAAGCGTAAAGCGTGGTGGTTTTGCCGGACCCCGTCGGGCCGGTGACCAGAATCAGGCCGTTGGGCCGTTTTAATTCTTCTTTGATAAGTTCCAGATCGTGGTTGAGAACGCCCAAGTCTTCCAGCGCGAGAGCGATTGCCTTGGGATTTAAGATTCTCATCACGATTGATTCGCCCTCCGGTCCGGGTAAGACGGAGGTTCTGACTTCTATGGGGATACTGCCGGTTGAAGTGATGGTGAATCGGCCGTCTTGCGGCGTGTTTTTAACGTTGATCTTCATTTTGGAGAGCAGTTTGACCCGGCTGGTCAGAAGCTCGTACATTTGCTTATTCAATTCCGCTATTTCCTGCAGGGCGCCGTCTATGCGGAAGCGGATGACCGCTTTTTCTTTTTGCGGTTCTATATGGATATCGGAACTGTTCAAGCTGAGCGAGCCGGCGATGATCAGCTCAATAACCGCGGTAACATTACGCAGAGAGGCGCGCATATAAATATCCTTGAAGTCGTCTATGTATTTTATTTCTTCCTGCAGTTTCACCAGATTTTCCGGCGTGATTTCTATCGTGCCCGATATGCCTTCTTTTTCTTTAGGAATCAGCGAATAAAATTCCCAAGCTCTTTTCAGACTGCCTTCGGAAACCAGTGCCAGGTCAACGACAAACCCTTTGTTTTTAAGATTTTCAATCGCGAGCATGGTTTGGGGGTTTTTAGGATTTTTGATCGCGATTTTAAGATGCGGGCCGTTTTTGGAAATAACGCACAAGCCGGCGTGTTCGGTGGCCGATTCATCCAACACCGAAAGCGCCTCCGCATTCACGGCATAACCGGTCAGATTGGCGTAAGGCAGCTCCATCTTGGAAGCCAGGCGCTCCGTCGCCGCCTCTTCTTCCTTGTGCCGCAATTCATCGTATTTTTCCTTGCGCCTTCTTTCTTCAAGCGTGTGTTCCAGGGTCATTTGTTTTCATATTAACGCTAAAATATGAAAATAAGCAAGCCCGCCTAAGTTTTTGGACCGGTTTTTAAAATGCTCGGAAAGCATACTAATGCCGCACGCTGAAAACCGCGCTATCGCTTTCCAAACAATCATGAATTATTGTCCAAAAATTTTGCGCGGGCAAGCCAGATAATAGAAATTACTTTGAACTTGATCATTCCGCGCCAGTTTGCTGCGCGGTTACCTTATAGGGTACCTTACACAATCTTTTTTTGTGAACTGAATCGGGGGTTGCCGTATGTAATATATGCTGTATAATGTATAATAATATCATATGGAACAGCAGACATCTCAAGTTCCGGCAGTAGCAGAAAATACCTCACAGGACAGACATTGGCGAGGTTTGTTTGTGTTGTTTGCTCTTGCCTTGTTTGGAGTATTTTTGACGGGACTTTATTGGATCTTTACCGCGAGCTCCGGCTCGCCCATTGGGACGGGCTGGTTTTTATTCAGCTTCGCGGCCGGGCTTTCCATGATTGTTTTACCCTGTACTCTCCCTCTTGCTTTTGTCATCGTGCCTTTGTCTATGGGCAAAGGATACGTTAAAGGACTGGCCATTGCTCTTGCGTTCGGACTCGGTGTTGCTTTCACGCTTTCCATGTATGGCGTGCTGGCGGCATTGCTTGGCAAGGCGGTATTCGGGTTTGCGGGAGCGGGCGGGAGCGGGGAAATTATCAAAAACATTTTTTACACCATCGCGGGCGTATTTGCGATGGTGTTTGCGTTGGGCGAGCTCGGGTTTGTGAAGGCCCGCTTGCCAAGCTATATGGGCGCGGCGCCCGGATTCATACAAAAGCGCAAAGATATCACCAAAGCGCTTATGCTCGGGTTGTTTTTGGGGAATATCGGCATCGGGTGTCCGCATCCCGCGACGCCGATCATTTTGGGGCAAATCGGTGTGACGGGCGACGTGTTTTACGGCTGGCTTTTGTTTTTTGTGCACGCCATCGGCAGGATCATCCCGCTTTTGCTGTTGGCGATACTCGGCATCTTGGGCGTGAACGCGACCAAAGCCCTTTTACGGCACAAAGATAAAATAGCGCGCGGGACGGCCTGGGGCATGGTGTTTGTCGGCGCGTTTTTATTTACGCTCGGATTTTTCTCGCACGATTGGTGGGTGGCCTCCGGCCAGCACACCCTGCTTGAGGAATTTACGCAGGAGGAAAGATTTACCAATATCATTTCACGGCAGATCGGCGCCGCGCCCGCGCATACGCATGGGCTGGAGGAAATTGCCGGCGGCGCTGGATTTCTCGGCTTGCCTTTATGGATGGGCAATTGGGTATTTGTGCTCTTAATGATCATTCCGTTGTGGTGGTATCTCGCGCGGGAACAAAAGCGAGCACTTGCGCTACCCGAAGGAGAGCGCACTGTCCCGCTTACCGTGTGGCGCTCCAAGAGATGGTCTATTCTTTTACTCTCGCTTTTTCTTATTATTGTGTTTGCCTATGTGCTGCCGCAGCGGTTTTATTGGCAGGCGGCACAGCACATAGAAGAGGAAGAAATGGCACACCAGCAGGAAGAATCCGCCCACACACGTCAAGCGGCAGTTTCTCCGGCATTAGCCGTAGATGTTGATGAAATCGGAAAAAGAGCCGATGATTTGCCGGCGCCAATTGTTCGCCGAGAAAATGAAAAAGTTGTTGTGGAATTGGAAACTCGGGAAATTGTCGCTGAAATCGCGCCTGGCGTCACTTACGAATACTGGACTTACAATGGCACTGTGCCGGGGCCGTTTATCAGAGTCAAGGAAGGCGATGATGTGGAAATTCGGCTCACTCATACGGCGCATAGCCACGCGGCTGCGGCTGACATCAATCATTCTTTTAATATCAGCGCTTTTCCTATTAAAATCGCAAGCGCCGACAGCGGAGAAGACGGGCATTCGACATCGGGACACGAAAAAGCCGGCCATGCCAAGCACTCCGTTGACCTTCACGCAGTTGAAGGTCCCGGCGGAGGGGCGGTTTTAACGCAGACAGTCAGCGGCCAAACAACCGCTTTTCAATTTAAAGCGACGCGGCCGGGAATCTATGTGTACCATTGCGCCAGTCCCCACATTCCCACTCATGTCGCCAACGGAATGTACGGTTTAATTTTGGTTGAGCCGAAAGACGGCTTGCCAAAAGTGGACAAAGAATTTTATGTGATGCAGGGAGAGTTTTATACAAAAGGAATCTTCGGTGAAACCGGCCATCAAGAATTCAGTCTGGAAAAATTGCTGGCGGAAGCACCGGCATATTTTCTGTTCAACGGCCGCGTTGGTTCTTTGACCGGCGAGCGCGCTTTACGGGCTAAAGTCGGCGAAACAATCCGCCTTTTCTTTGGCGTGGGTTCTCATATCGCTTCCAACTTTCATATTATCGGCGGGATTTTAGACAAGCTTTATCCGGAAGGGGATATTATCTCTCCGCCACATCGCAATGTCCAGACGACAATCGTGCCGCCGGGCGGCGCGGCTATGATAGAATTTACGCTGGAAGTTCCCGGCAAGTATTTATTGGTTGACCACAGCTTGTCGCGCGCCATTGATAAAGGAGCGATTGGAGAGATTGTTATAGAAGGAGAAGAAAGGTCGGAGATTTTTACTAATATAAAACCATAAACATATTATGAAGCAATTTAATTATATTTTATTGATTTTCGCGGTTTTGTTTTCATTGAGCAGTTTGAGTTTGACATCGGAAGTTTTCGCTCACAGTGATGTTGGAGATACGGGCGGTCATGGCTCAGCCATGACAAAAATGGATGAGATGATGAACGGTATGATGGCGGATTCGCGCAACCTGGATTGTGATATGTTGAATTCCGATCAATTTATGGAGCAAGGGGAGAAGTTGATGGAGCGCATGATGGGAGGCGATGAGGAGAAACATGAACGGATTGAGCAGGCGATGGAAAAAGAAAGCCAGGAATTTCACGACTTAATACACCTGATGATGGGACGGGCCGCGACCGGCTGTTTCACCGATGAAGAGCAAGCGCACCTTGAGCGGCGGCTGGGCGTGGCTGGCGTGGCGGGAGGAGTGGCGACAGACCGCTCCAGTCAGTTGCCGGCGGCGTTCACGGGGCTCGTGATCGGTTTGATCATCGGCGTTGTCGCGGTGAAATTTTTCTTTACCCCACGCACCCTTAAGGTATAAATTCAAATATCAAATATCAAAATTTTGCATTGCCATTTTGCATTTTGATTTTTAAATTTTGATTTATTTATGAGACCGATTCTTTTGGAGGAAGTTTCTTCTCCCGGGTGTCACAATTGCCGTGCATTTCGCGAGTGGTGGGACACGGTGAAACAGGATTATCCCAACGTGACCATCAAAGAAATTGATTTGACGACGGATGAAGGACAAGCCCTGGTGCAAAAGTATATGATCTTCGCGTCGCCCGGCATTATTTTGAACGGCGAGCTTTTTTCAACCGGCGGATTCAGCAAAGATCATATACTTTTGCAGCTGAAACAACTGACAACAAAAAAATAACTAATAACTAATAACACGCATGAATGATTTCGCCGAAAAATTGAAGTCGTGGGCGCCCGTGTTTTTGCGACTGGGACTGGCGGCAGTATTTTTAGTGTTCGGGTTACAAAAGTTATCGTTTCCTTCGCAGGGAACGGCGGAAATCCAGCAGATTTTTACTTCAGTGGCGGGAGAACAGCTTTTAAGTTTGGGCGCGGCGTCAGCCATGAACTACTACATGGGATTGTTTGAACTGATGTTGGGGATTTCGCTTGCGGCGGGATGGGCGATCCGTTGGGCGGCGCCGCTCTCGGGCTTGATGGTGCTTGGGATCTTTGCTTCCATCACGCTCAAATACGGTTTCAATACGGAAGATGAGACACTGCTTCTGGACGCGGGGCTTATCGGCGCCGCACTCGCTCTGTGGGTACTCACTTACAACAAACAACAAACAACTGACAACTTACAACAAACAACAGAAAACAAATTTGCGGCATGGGCTCCAATGATGATTCGCGTTGGTTTGGCGCTTTCGCTTCTGCTCTCCGGATATCAAAAAGTCGTTGGTGACGGATTCCTCATCGGTTGCGTTGAGTTAGTATTCGCGGTATTCTTATTAGGAGGATTCCTGATCAGATTCGTCGCGCCGCTGTTTGTGCTTTTAACCATATGGAATCTGTTTGCGGCGATCGCTGAACGCGGACTTTTCGTGCAAGGGATTCTGCCTGACCCGACGCTCACGCGCGACATTGGCGTCATCGGCGCCGCACTCGCCTTGTGGGCGCTGGGAGTAGGGAGGTTCAGTATAGATGGAATAATGAATAAGGAATCAAGAATTATGAATCAGATTTCCCATTCATAGTTCATAGTTCATAATTCCTCATTCGGTAACAATGAATGTTCCGGTTTGCTGATAGTGTCCTTCGCCGCATGGGACAGAGCAGTAGAAACCAAACGCTCCCGCCTTGGAAGCGGTAAATTCAATGATGGTTTCGCGCTTGGGGAAAAGCCGTTTGTTGATGCCAAATTGTTCAAGCGCGAAGCCGTGATCGTATGAGTCCTCGTTGAAAATCTTAAGAACCACCGTATCGCCGACTTTGGCTTCAATGACCTCGGGTTCCCACTTCCATGCGTTTTCCAGCACCCGCACCCGCACATCAAGCACCTTGCCCGATGCTTTCACCGGGGCGATTTCGGCGGGACGGTAAAAGTTTTGATAGACGATGCCGCTGGCAATGAGGAAGGCGGCAAAGATCAGCATTTTGGTGAATTTATTCATCCCGTTAGAAGTTTGCGTATTCATGCAATATAATCCAATAAGATATACTTAATTTTTTATTTTCCGTTGAAGCATATTTTTACAGCGACTTCTAACGGGATTCATATAACAATAAATATGTTAGAGCGAAAAATATACAAGGTTAGAGGAATGCACTGCGCGGCGTGCTCAAATCTGATCAATAAGTTTCTTATCAAACAAAAGGGCGTCAAGGAGGCAAACGCCAGTTTCGGTTCCGAATCGCTCAATGTCGCGTACGATCCGTCGGAGATCACGCCCGAGCAGATGAACGCGGCGCTCGGCAAAATGGGTTACTCCCTCATTATAACCGAAGAAGAAGAAAAAAGCGAAAAGCTTTTTGAGCAAGAGCGGTTGCGGGAAATCCGGAGCTTAAAGAAACGCGCCATTATCAGTTTTATTTTATCCTCGCCAATCATCGTTTATTATATGGCGGTGCATATGCTTAATCTGGAACATATTCACGCGTTTTGCATGGGTGGCGGCGGATTGGTGGTCGGACTGGCCACAGGGTGCCAAGGCGGATGGTTCTTGGATTTAAACTGGATTTTCTTTGCTATGACGACGCCGGTGCAGCTTGGGGTGGGTTGGATTTTCTACCGCAACGCGTGGACGGCCATCAAGGTCGGTTCTGCGTCTATGGATGTGCTGGTGGTGCTTGGTACGACATCGGCTTACGCCATTTCGGTTATCGGATTTCTTTTTTCGGATGTAGCATTTTTAAACCAGTACTGGGGCGGACTTGATCATCCCTTCTGGGAATCGTCCGCCGCGCTGGTGTCTTTCATTGTGTTGGGGAGGTATTTTGAAGCGCGCTCAAAAGGACGGGTGGGTTCTGCCATCCAAAAGCTCATGGGGCTGGCTCCCAAAACGGCGATCGTAGTGAGAGATAATAAAGAAATGGAAATCCCGGTGAAAGACTTGGCGAAAAACGACGTGTTTTTGGTAAAGCCTGGCGCGAATGTGCCGACGGACGGCGTTATTTTGGAAGGAACATCGTCCATTGACGAAAAAGTGGTGACAGGTGAATCCATTCCAGTGGATAAAAAAGAGGGAGACGAGATCATCGGCGCGACGACCAACACCTACGGTCTTTTAAAGTGCCAAGCAACAAAAGTCGGGAAAGACACGCTGTTGTTTCAGATTGTACGGATGGTGCGCGAGGCGCAATCGTCCAAGGCGGAGATTCAAAATGTCGCCGATCAGGTGTCGGAGCGGTTTGTGCCGGCGGCAATTGTGATCGCGCTTTTGGCGTTCGCGTTTTGGTATTTCGTCATGGGGCTTGAGCCGATCCCCGCGCTTTTATTTATGACGGCGGTGCTGGTGGTGTCGTGCCCGTGCGCACTGGGGTTGGCGACGCCGACCGCGCTTATGGTGGGTACGGCGCGCGGAGCGCAATCGGGAATTCTCATTAAAGGCGCCAAAGCGCTTGAGAGCGCGCACAAGATTACCGCCGTGGCGTTTGACAAAACAGGCACGCTCACGAAAGGCAAGCCGGAGGTGACGGATGTCGTGGCGTTTTCCGGCCGGTCTAAGGAAGAAGTGCTACGTATTGCCGGTTGCGTGGAGCGCGGCTCGGAACATCCGCTGGCGCAGACCATCGTAAAAGCGGCCGCCAATCCCCCGGAACCGCAAAGTTTTACCGCGCTCACCGGCCGCGGCGTGCGCGCGGTTTGCGATGGGAAAACGGCGCTCGTTGGCAACGAACTCTTGATGTCGGAAAACAAAATTGACGTTTCTTCGCACCAGAAAGAATACGAAGCTCTGCAGGAGCAAGCGAAGACGGTGGTGTTTGTGGCCGAAGACGGAAAAGTGGTCGGCCTGATCGCGCTGGCCGATACGCTCAAAGATTACGTTCGGGAGGCGATCGCGGAACTCAAAAAAATGAAAAAAGAAGTGATTATGATCACCGGCGACAATGAAAAAACGGCCAAAGCAATCGCTCAAAATCTTGGCATTGACACCTACTTCGCGAAAGTGCTTCCCGAAAAAAAGGAAGAACTCATCGCGGGGCTTCAGCAAAAAGGCAAGGTGGTCGCGATGGTCGGCGACGGCATCAACGACGCGCCCGCGATCGCGAAAGCGGATCTCGGTATTGCGGTCGGCTCGGGCACCGATGTCGCCATTGAAACGGGAGACATTATTCTTATCAAGGACGATTTGCGGGACGTGGTGACGGCGATTGACCTTTCACGAAAGACGATCCGCAAAATCTGGCAGAATTTTTTCTGGGCGTTCGCGTATAATGTCATCGCTATTCCGATTGCCGCCGGGTTTCACTTATTCATCACGACCAGCGGCAGTGAGCCGCTCGCCTGGGTGGTGAGCGTAGCGCAGTTGCTTGGTCCCACGTTCGGCGTGATATTTGAGAATCTTTCGCAGTCATCTCTGCGTCCCGAAATCGCCGGCTTTGCCATGGCGTTCTCTTCCGTATCGGTCGTCACTAATTCACTCTTGCTGAACCGCTACAGAGAACCGAAATTTGCCCGACTGACAATTGACAACAAACAATGGTCAAAAAAACATACAACATAGAAGGGATGCATTGCGGGGCTTGTTCCACGGGCATTGAGCTGTTTTTGTCTAATACCGAGGGGGTCACATCGGTAAAAGTGGGTTGGGAATTAAAAAAGGGTGAGGTGGAATATGACGAAACAAAACTCAAAGACGAGGATATTATCAAGATAATAGAAGAAGCCGGTTTCAAGGCGAACGTTCAGCAATAAAGAAAAACGGTGTCAGGTACCCTTTTAGTCTTATCTGACGCGCCGGAAAAAACAAGTTTTATTTCCCGTATGGCAGGCGCCCGAACCGTTTTGTCTGACGACATACGCCAAAGCGTCGCCGTCGCAGTCTAGTAAAACTTTTCGTACTGTTTGCGTGCTCCCGCTCATTTCGCCTTTTACCCATATTTGCTTGCGCGAAGTGGAATAATAAGTGGCCAGGCCCGTTTCCAGTGTTTGGAAATACGCTTTTTCGTCGGCGTAAGCGAGCATCAAGATCTCTTTGGTGGTTTCGTCCTGCGCGACTACCGGCACCAGACCGCCCCGTTTTTTGAAGTTAGGTTTTAAACTTTCCATAAATCAATCAATTATTTTATTCAACGGATATTCAACTATTTTTTCCGCTCCGATTTTTTTGAAAAGCGGAATCAGTTTTTTCACTTCATTTTCTTCCAATATTGCCTCAAGCGCGACCCAGCCTTTTTCCGATAAATCGGCGACGGTTGGCTTGTTTGATGGCGGGAGAGCGCTGATGAGCGCGCGCAGATTTTTCTTTCGCGAATTCATCTTAAGCCCGACCATATTTTCAGCCGCGAGCGCCCCTTTCAAAAGCAGGGCGATGTTTTCCATCTTTTCCCGTTTCCATTTGCTTTGTTGGGCGGATCGATTGGTTATCAGGCGGGTGGTTGATTCCATGATTACCCCGATAATTTTTAAGTTGTTCGCTTGCAGTGATTTGCCCGAATCCACCAGCTCCGCGATGGCGTCGCAAAGCCGCGGTGGCTTTGATTCCGTCGCGCCCCAGGAAAATTCTACCGAGGCGCGGACGTTGTTTTTCTCAAGATATTTTTTCGTCACGCTCACCAGTTCGGTCGCTATTCTTTTGCCTTCCAGTCCCTCGATCGTTTTTATCGGGGAATTTTCCGGCACCGCCAAGCACAGAGAAACCGGATTAAAGCCCTTTTTAGAATATATCAATTCGCCCAGCTCAATTACCCCAGCGTTTCTTTCCTTAATCCAATCACTGCCGGTAATGCCGAAATCCAAAACCCCTTGCTCCACATATATTGGAATCTCCTGTGCGCGGATAAGCAGGCATTCAATTTCCGGATCGTCTATGGAAGGAGAATACGATCGGTCTTCCAAAGAGATTCTGAATCCGGCCTTGCGGAAAAGCACCAACGTCGCTTCTTTCAGACTGCCCGCCGGCAGCCCGATTATTAATTTTTCAGATTTATTTTTATTGGTCATATTTTTGATTTAAATTATTAACGCAAAACAAAAAACCCCGCATGGCGGGGCTTCCATAAAAATACTATATAATTTTTGCTTTAATGACGAAAAACAGCCTCGCTATGCGTGGAATTACGAATATGAGTATGTAATTGAATGCCCTTGAATTTCTTCATATATTTTTATGCTAATATGAATTATATAAAAAGTCAAATTACAAAAAGCCGGTAGCGCATATTTACACTACCGGCTTTAATTACACTTTTCCACTGCCATCGCATGCATCACAGTCAACATATTTACGGCCATAGCATTCAGTGCAATCGTCAAACCCGCCGACACCCAGAGTCAAAAGATCAGCCACATGGTCTACTACACTGCCTGTAACACCTGAACCATCGCAAGTAGGACAAATCATTTTTCCACTTCCATCACATTTTTTACATGTTGCCATAACCACCACCCCCTTTCTGTTATAAAATTTACTATAAAGAGCTAAAATTGGTGTATTTTATTAATGTTTTTCACAAACAAGTGAACATACTCCCGCGCATTGATATTTACCATAGATCAAATAAAAAGTCAAATTCTGAAATTGGCGATAGTTTATGATATAATGCAAAATATGACAACTAAAATAATATTTGTGACAGGGAATAAATATAAAGTTGATGTTGCTCGGAAGTCTTTAGTCGGTAGCGGTATTGAGCTCGTGCAGAAAAAGATGGAAACGCCTGAAATTCAGAGCGGATCGGTTGAGGAGATTGCCGCGTTTTCGGCAAAATGGGCGGCCGATTCTTTAAACAAACCGGCAGTTGTGTCGGACGGCGGTTGCTATATAGAGGCTCTTAATGGTTTTCCTGGTCCGTTTATCAAATACATAAACAAGTGGTTGTCGGCAGAGAATATGATTAATTTAATGCGAGGCGAAACGAACAGGCGAGTGATGTGGAGTGATTGCATCGCTTATTGCGAGCCAGGTAAAAAGCCTAAGACTTTTGTGTGTAATTTCAGAGGCGAGGTGGCAACCAAAGCGGGCAAGGTGATGTTTAGAAAAGATTACGGTTTTATTGACACTATTTTTATTCCAAAAGGATATTTAAAGACATTATCTGAATTGCCAATGAAGGATTATCTTAATTTCTGGACTATGCCGGAAGGAGATGATAACTGGCCGCGTCTTGGCGAGTATCTAAAAAAGCGGGCGGAAACAAAAATAAAATCATGAGAGCGGTTGGTGTTATAATTCGAAATGGCAAGGTTTTGCTGTTGCGTCGTATTAAAAATGGCCAGGAATATTATTGTTTCCCGGGCGGTGGCATTGAAAAAGGGGAAACTGCTGAAATAACGATGAAAAGAGAAATAAAAGAAGAGCTAAGTTTGGATGTCCAAAGTTATGAAAAATTATTTGACATTGTAAATTTAGGCGGTAAGGAATTTTATTTTTTGGTAAAAAATTATTCAGGCGAACCAAGGCTTGGCGGGCCGGAAAAAAAGCGAATGAATGAGCAAAATCAATATTACATAGAATGGATTGATTTTCCAGAATTGGGCAAAATAAGCAATCTTTATCCGGAAGAAGCGGTTAAAAGGTTATTTCAGACATTTAGTCTCTAAGTCAATAAGAAATTGCGTTTTTGGGCGGATTGGTGTAGTATTTAAGCAATGCGTAATTACCAGATTCTATTTCTAAGAGGGCAGGGAGGCCGCGAAAAAGCGCTAAAAATGGCGTGGAAAAACTATTTTTAATTTTTGTTAATACAATGGACAACTTGGAAAAACGAAGATTTTTTTCAGACGAAAAGGCGCGTCGGCCGGCGCGGAGGCGATCAACGCTTTTGACAGCGCGCTAAAAGAGCTGTTTTTTGTGGAAAATCCCCGCCTGAAGAAGAATATGCCGGAAGCGGCCGGAGCGCTCGGCGAGTTTTTAAAAGGCCACGATATTCGCAATGCCCCCACCTATTTTTTAGCTATGCGTTCTGATTGGAGCATGTAATTTTTTATTGTTTTTTAATGATTTTTGGTAAAATTATTATGTTTATACTTTGAATTACGAAATACATGGATTTGTCATTCTGAGCTTGCGAAGAATCTCTGAAAATTAAGCAAAATACTAGATTCTTCGGTCGCCGACTCCCTCAGAATGACGCAAAAAATATCATTTCGTAATTCAAAGTTTTTATACTGTTTTGCAATTACACATGAATATATGGAAAATATTATTACCATAGGAAGAGGGCGATTGTTGTGTCTTGAAGATGGTAAAAAAATCGCCAGAAATAACGCAAAAATCATATTCAGCAAAGAGACATTTCCAGCAATGCGTAAATCGCGGGAGGTGCTTTTGAAGTTCGTTAATAATCGTACGCCGGTATATGGTTTAAGCACGCAGTTTGGTAATCAGGCGAATTTTCTGGACGATAATATAAAGAATGATGATACGGATTATTTTCATTCTTTGAGAGAGCGTCAGTGCAATCTCATAAAATCACACAACATTAGCCTCGGAGAAGAGTCGCCTGAAGAAGTGGTGCGTTCTGCTATGTTGTTGCGTGCTCATTGCCTTGCGCAAGGTCATTCTGGAGTGCGGCCGGAAACCGTGGAGTCGCTTTCCCTATTTCTCAATAAAGGCGTACATCCGGTTGTTCGGCACTATGGATCTATTGGCGCAAGCGGAGATCTTATTCCTCTGTCGGGTATTGCCGCCGCGCTTACGGGAGAAGATACCCATGTATATTATAGAAGAAAAAGAATGAAGGCGATCGTAGCGCTTCGCGTGGCGGGAATTAAAAAACTTCAAGTGGAGTTGCGCGAAGGACTCGCGCTTATCAACGGCACTTCGTTTGGGACGGCTATCGCTTCGTTGGCGGTTTTTGATTTACGGCGGCTGTTTCCGCAAATGCTTTCCGCGATCGCTATGGCACTTGAATCGCTTACCATTATCGGAAGCGCTTACAATCCGTTTGTGCACAAACTGAAAGGCCACAAAGGGGAAATTGAAGTAAATGAATTTCTCAATGAATTTTGGGACGGGAATCGTCTGATTAGAAGTCTGACGGATGTAAGAACGGAAACGCTTTCTTTTTTTGAATCTAACGGCAATGGGCGCGGGGAGGCAAAGAGTTTGCAGGATTACTATTCGTTGCGCGCAGTCCCACAAGGATTTGGGGCATTCAAAGAAAATTTGGAGCGTTCAGTGGTGTGGGTGGAAAATGAAATGAATGCGGTAAGCGACAATCCGGTGGTCAGTATGAATCCGGAAAAAGTATATCATTGCGCGAATTTTATGGGGTATTACGTGACCGAAGCGAGCGATGTTTTGAAAATGGACATCGCGCAGGCTTCGTCGTGGTTGCACGCTATTTTAGCTAACATGGTGCACTACCGAAAAAGTTCCGGTCTTTCTGCCAATCTAGTAAAGCGACCACAGATACACAACGGATTTCGACCGCTCCAGATACTTGCCGCTGCGCTGGCGGTGCAAAATCGCAAGCTTGCGCAAGCCCAGCAGGTGTTTATGATTCCGACCGAGGGAGATAATCAAGATGTCAACAGTCTGGCGACGCATGCCGCGTTTGATTTACGCGAAGCTGTGTCCAATCTCGAACGGCTGACTGTTATTTTATTACTTGCCTCGGCACAGGCATTGGAATTGCGCGGCATTGCCAAAGCGGGCGCGCGAGCAAGACGTATCGTAAAAACAATCCGCGGCGAATCTTCTTTTCTGGAGGCTGATCGCCCATTACTTGAAGAAATGGAAGCGGTTACCCAGCTTTTACGTGAAGAGAAAGTATAGTTTTATAATTCATTATGAGCAACGAATCCAATATCTTTTCCGCTTTTGATTTTAAAAAAGATCGAAATTGGATTGATTGGTTCTATCGATTTGATATCGCAAAATTTGAAACTCTTTTGAGAACGAAAAACGAATCGTTCTGGCAAAAAGCGGGTGAGCGCCGCGCGCTTGAGCTTTTCCATGCGGCTGCCGAGCGAGTGCCCGCTTATAAAGACTTTCTTAAAAAACACGACATTCGCCACATGGAGATAAAGACGATCTTAGACTTTCGGGGCGTTCCTCTTACCGACAAAGAAAATTATATTCAAGCATATCCGCTTAAAAAAAGATGCTGGGACGGATCGCTCGCTCGCCAAGCAGTGATTCCGGCAAGTTCCGGTACTAGCGGCGAGCCGAAGTTTTGGCCCCGTGGCGGTTTTCAGGAATTTGAGGCGGGCGTGATCCATGAGCTTATTTATAAAAATATTTTCCACATTAATAAGCATAAGACACTTGCGCTTATCGGTTTCCCGATGGGGGTGTATGTTTCCGGCGTGGCGACAGTTTTGCCGACATGGCTTGTCGCCAATAAAAAATATGACCTCACGCTGATGAGTATTGGCAATAATAAAAGTGAAATGCTCCGCGCCGTCAGAAACCTTTATAAAGATTACAGTCAAATTCTTCTGATAGGCCATCCTTTTTTTATCAAAGACGTCATTGAAGCGGGCAAGAACGAAGGTGTGTTGTGGTCAAAGATGAAGTTAGGGCTTATGTTCTGCAGTGAAGGGTTTAGTGAAGGATGGAGAAGGTATATTTTAAAGCAGGCAGATATGTCTTTCGGCCGTAATATGGCAGTGAGCACATATGGTTCATCAGAAATGCTGCTTATGGGGCACGAAACGCCGTTGAGCGTTTTCGTACGAACCGCTCTTGAGAAAAACACAACTATCGCGCAAAAAATGTTTGGAGATATCGCTATGCCCGATCTATTTCAGTACAATCCGTTGTTTCGGTATATTGAATCTGTGCATGATGATTTAGTGTTTACTTCAGCAAGCGGGATTCCTCTTGTGCGATTTAATCTTCGGGATAGCGGGAAAGTGATTCCGTTCGTCTCTATAAAGAAAATCATTAGTAAAACAAACGCGGACGACTGGGAATTGCCTTTCGTGGCATTACGGGGGAGAAGCGACCAAACGATTGTGTTTTACGCGGCGAACATTTATCCCGAACATGTCAAGGCTGGGCTTGACGATGTAAAGTTTTACGGCAAACTGACGGGAAAATTCGTGATGCGGAAAGATTATCTTAAAAATATGGACGAATTTCTGGAGATCAATATAGAGCTGACGAAAGAAACAAAGACGCGCAGTAGTCTTGCCGCCGCGATTCAAAAAGAAGTTGTAAAAAAGTTGCGGAAAATTAATATGGAGTATCTCGATGCCTCAAGCCGCTTTGGGGAAAAACTTATTCCACGAATTATTTTGTGGTCGTACCAGCATGAAAAACACTTTCGTCCGGGTCTAAAACATAAATATATAGCAAAACAATAAAATTATGAATACCAACATTGAAGATGTTTTCAAAAACGGTAGCAAGCCAAATGTTTCTTCGCGACCTATCATATTCAATGTAAGTGCTCCAGAAGAATTGGCGGCGTTGAACAAGTTGTATGTTGAAGGACTGGCGCGACACATAATTGACGATTACGAAGAACAGCAACGTGAATATTTTCAAATTCAAAATCCGACACAAGTTTTCGCATCAAACTTTGAAGAACAATTTACGGCGCATCTCGCGAAGCTTCGGGAGCAAATGCCGTTGCGGCGGCACGGGCGATGGGCGTATTTTCCGTGGATCTCTACGCTCGCCCATATTTTGGAAGACGAATCGTTTCAGTCGGTGCGAATGGCGCGCAACAGAAACCTTATCACCAAAGAAGAGCAAGAAAAGTTTTATAATTCCACAGTCGGCGTAGCTGGTTTAAGTATTGGCAACAGCGTGGCGCTTGCCATTGTTTTACAAGGAGGGGCAAAGCGCATTCGGCTTGCCGACCACGATCGGTTGGCGCTTTCAAATCTAAACCGCATTCGTTCCGGTGTTGATAATCTTGGCGTGCTAAAGGTTGAAATGACGGCGCGGCAAATTTATTTGCTAAATCCCTACGCCGAAGTTGAGCTGTTTCCTGATGGATTAAACAAGGAAAACATTGAAAGGTTTTTCGGCGGTCCGCCCGCGCTTGATGTTGTGGTGGATGAAATAGACAATTTGGCGGTGAAATATCTTATCCGCGAACAAGCGCAGAAACATAAAATTGCCGTGGTGATGGGCGCTGACAACGGCGATAATGCGGTAATTGATATAGAGCGCTACGATAAAAACTCGGCGCAAGAATTTTTTCATGGAAGAATAGGCAGGGTCACATATGATGAACTTGCCAAGCTTGATAAGATCGGCACCGGCAAAAAAATAGTTCAACACATCGGTATTGAAACGGTTACCGAGCAAGCACACTCATCTTTCATGGAAATCGGCAAAACTCTTGTGTCGTGGCCGCAGCTTGGAGGCGTGGCGCTTTTAAATGGGTGCGCGATTGCTTATTGTGTGCGAAAGATTTTAAATAAACAGCCGCTGGAACCAAACCGCGCGCTTATTTCTTTAGATGAGAAACTGATTCCAAACTACAATTCTCCAAAAGAAATTAAAAAAAGGGACAAAGTTTCCAATGAATTTAAAAAATTTTTGAACTATAAATAAAAATATGCAAAACGAAATCAAAAAAATTCTTGAAGTTGCGGTAAACGCCCCATCGGGTGAAAATGCCCAGCCGTGGCGGTTTACGGTAAAGGACAATCAAATATTTATTTTCAATATTTCCAAAAGAGACCAGTCGCTTTACAATTTTAGTCAAAAAGGATCTTTGGTGGCGCACGGAACGTTGATAGAAAACATAGTCATCGCCACTTCGCAAAACGGCTATAAAGCGGACATCAGTTTGTTTCCCGACTTACAAGAGCCGAATTTAACAGCTGTCATAAAACTGGTTGAAACAAATCCAACGGAAGAACGATTTTATCCATTCATCAAAGAGCGGGCTACTAACCGAAAGCCGTATGAAAATAAAAAGTTGAACGAAGGGCAAAAAAGAAGTTTTTTGAACGCGCCGGAAGAAGTGGGCGGAGGAGGAAAAATAATATTGGTTGACGAGGAAGATAAAAAAAGAGCGTTGGGCGAAGCGGCAAGCGTAAACGAGCGGGTGATGTTTGATAATCAATTTTTGCACAATTTTTTCTTTAATCACATTAATTGGACGGAAGAAGAGGAAAAAGAAAAACGAATCGGATTTTATATTAAAACGTTGGAACTCCCTCCGCCGGCGCGGGTTTTATTTAAAATAATCAGATATTGGCCGGTGATGAAAATATTTAATCTGCTGGGATTCGCAAAAATGGCGGCTAAAGGTAACGCCAAGCTTTACGCGACTGCTGGAGCATTCGGCGCGATCGTGGTGGATGGAGACAGCTCGCGCGACTTCATTAATGCCGGCCGTCTGATGCAAAGAGTATGGTTGAAAGCAACTAAAATGGGGTTGGGATTTCACCCGGTTACCGGCATTTTATTTTTAGCTCGGAGAGTGATAGCTGGGGAAACAAAAGAATTATCGGAGACACATATCCAACTCATTAAGAAATCGCACGAAACAATCAAATCGGCGTTTGGCGCGGAAAACGGCGTCATCGCCATAGTCTTCCGCGTCGGCTATGCCGAAAAGCCGAGTGCTCGCTCGTCAAAACTCCCGCCGGATATAGAGTGGGAGTAAGATGTCAGGATATTGACAATGGTGATACACTTTTGATACACTAAGCGTGTTATCATATTATCGCAAAAAACATGTCCACGACCAAAAGAAGATTAAATATCAGTCTGTCTCCGGAAACGGATCTGATGGTCCGCCAACTAGCCAAAAGAGATTATATGCCGGAAGCCACGAAAGTGAGCCAATTGCTTGAGGTTGCTCTTGAAATTGATGAGGACGCGGTATGGGACGCGATAGCCGCCAAAAGAGATAAAAAGAACGCGAAATTTCTTTCTCATAAAAAAGCATGGGAGTGATTTTTGATATTCTTTATCACGAAGTGGTCGTCAAAGATGATATTCTTAAATTGTCTTCGTTTTGGAAGGCGAAAATAAAAACGGCGATTGAGAATAAATTAACGGAGCATCCCGAATTATTCGGAAAACCGCTTCGGAAATCTCTAAAGGGATATCGCAAATTGAGGGTAGGCGACTATCGGGTGATTTTCAGAATTGAAAAAATGGCGATAAAAATTCTTGCTATCCAGCACCGCTCGGTGGTTTATAAAATAATAAACAGGAGAATATTATAGCTCGCGTTAAAATGAAAAACTCTCACGGCATTATGAGAAAATATTTATCTCGGATTAAAAAAATCAAAAAACAACTCTATTTCTTGCAAAAGGAAGATTTTAAACCCGCTCTTGACGGCACTAATTATAAAGTTTTCCTTTCGCAAAACTATGTTATTCGCTTCCGAGATGACAATCCCCATCTTTTAATAAGAGAAGCGATGTTTTTAAAACAGGCGAATTATTCGTTAATACCAAAGGTTTTGTGGGTAGGTAGGATTGATAAATCAATGGCTATGATAGAAAATCGATTGCCCGGAAAAACAATAAATTTAATCTGGCCATCTCTTTTAAAAACGGATCAAAAAAGAATCGTTAAGCAAATTGTAGAATTTATTAAATATTTAAGAGCTCAAAGGATGAGTTATTTTTATTCGGTAAACACCGGCAAAAAATATCAGAGCTTCTTAAGTTATTTAAACGACGGCGTTGATCAAAAAATTATTAATATTCAAAAATATGATATAACCAAGAAACTTTTAGAAGATTTACTGCTGATAATTAACAATCCAAAAAATAGAAAATTATTTGCTCGCAAGGCGGTTGTCACACAAGGAGATCTGATCATTCACAATTTATTATCTGACGGTAAAAAATTAACCGGGGTATTGGATTGGGAGCTTGCTCAACTAGGAGATCCCGATTATGATTTGTGCCGTCTTTTCTATTATCAAGAGTGCGCGAAAGCTTATCAAGAGAAAGGCGCTGACGAAACTTTTGAGTCTGACTATATGGATAAATTAATCTCGGCTATTCTAGACAGCGGTCTTATAAAAAACGAAAAAAAGTTTTATGAAAAATACAAGGTCGTGCGGGCATTTTTTTATCTGAATGCTTTAAATTGGGCGGCGCGCTCCAGGTTTCCGAAGAAAAATATTCAAGAACTCATTGATCAATGGAACAAAAAAACAGGTCAAGCATCTTTTATTGCTTGACCTGTTAATGTCGTTGCATGATTATTTGCAACGGGTTCGTCTGCCTAGGAAATATGATCCGCGAACCATTGGGATCATTTTGAAAATCTTGATTTTTTTAACTATGATTTTCTTCATTGTGCCTTTACCTCCTTTCCAGCGCCAGATCTGTGTCTGATGTTTTGTTATGGTCTTGATGCATGTAGTCAATAGCAAGAGCTTTTGTGATTGAGCGATAAAAGTCACACATGTCGTCAAAGAGTTTTTCTTGTTGTTTACCATTTGAGCGGTTCAGCATTGCCGAAATGAATTTTGCAAACTGTGCTCCCGTTTTCTCTTATAAGAGTTATGTAGTAATCAATACATTTTTTTGCCGTATCCCAACTCATATTTAATGATTCTTGGTTATTGCCTGTTGATTGGAAGTGAATGCACTGACCGCACGCGAAATTACAAGCGTTGCTTATTTCCAGTCCCATGCGATCCACTATTTTGCCAGAGCAAACTTTACGCAGATGTTGATCCTTTTTCTTTTGCAAGATTTTTCTTTCATCAACGCCGTTTTCTATAATGAAGAAAGCATCCATGAATTCTTTGGCAATATTCTGAGCATTGTCGTCGCAAGCGTTTGAAGCCTCGTTTAATGTAATCGGTTCCCGGAAAAGATTCAAAAAACGCACGCCCTCATCATTTATAATTCTAGGATTACCGAAAAGAGAATGAAAAATCATTATTTTACCGGATGATTTGTCCTTTATAACGCGGAAATAAGGTGATAATACATATCTTTTCATAACATACCTCCCCATTGTTTTGATTGTTAAAGTCCTATATTACGCTGATCTTGGCTTTATTAAGCCAAAAGTAACGCAATGTCTATTGTGTCGCCTATGCTAATCCACCTTAGTAAATTCTGTCAAGGTCGTTGATTTTCTCGTGTTATGGTAAAATTTAGTTTATGAATATGAGCAAATCTAAAATGACCGCCAAAAAACCAACATTCCCAAAACGCGTTCCAGAGCCAAAGGAGATGGGGAGGGAAGAGATGAAGGTGTTTTATGTTGTAATGTATAATTGTAAATACAATTGACAATTTGTAAAAGAAGCGTATAATGCCTAATATGATCAATCGTAACGCTATCCCGACA
>Ga0209542_10005945_pt1 | contig 24037 bp, 26 predicted proteins | sample RifCSPhighO2_01_FD_184028 | JGI IMG/M metagenome (GOLD analysis project Ga0209542, IMG submission 184028) | Soil microbial communities from Rifle, Colorado - Rifle CSP2_plank highO2_0.1 (SPAdes) (version 2) | ecosystem: Environmental > Terrestrial > Deep subsurface > Rock core/Sediment ...
TCACGCGATCCACCTGTTTCATTTTGTCGGATATCGTCTCTCCCTTGTATCCTCTCATGTCTAACAGCTCGTTCAGCATGATGTCCGCCTCAAGTATGGCGAGCCGCCAACTCTGTTGATTATCGGAGTCCGCCTGCTCGAGTATCCTGTTCCAACGCAATTGTGTCTTCGGAATGTCACGAGCAATGACAGTGTGCTCCGCATCCTGGAATTTAAGGCGCTCGAAGTGCCGCACTTGCCTGATGCGGATGAAGCAGTAGATCATGCCCGCCGAGAGCACGAGCGAGATGAACATCGAAATGGCGACAAATACATTCCAGTTGTGCACGAAGGAGTTGAACTGCTCGGGAGAAGATGTTCTTTCGAGAAATGAAACGATGCTTGCCGTAGTAACAGGTTCTGTTATCGGAGTTACTCCGGTTGGTATCGGGCTCCCGCCGGAGCTGGTGCCGGCAAGGGTGGCGACCGTGCCCGGGACAAACTTGAAGGCGATCTCGCCTACGTACCAGAATATCTGTGCGAACGCATCACCGAATGAGAGGTCGCCGTTCATCCCGTTAGAGGCAGGTCACGGTCAGCACCGCGCACTCTGCGATTAGTTGCTTGTACTGTGTTCGACCCATGTGTCATGAACTTGATACCTGCCAGAAGCGACCGCGGCCTCTAACGGGATTCATCCTTTAAATTATAACCTAGAAACGAAGTGGCGGATGTCACCTGCCTGCTTCAACGTCTTTCCCGATGGTAAATAGCGCCTCTTCGTTCCCGTGCGCCCCGATGACCTGAAATCCGACAGGGAGCGGGATGCCGTCGCGCTTAACAGAGCCGGAAGGGACAGAGATTGCGGGGACGCCTGCGAGATTCATCGGCACTGTGAAGATATCTTCGAGGTACATCGAAAGCGGGTCGGATTTCTCGCCGAATTTGAAGGCGGGCCCCGGCGTGGTCGGCATCGCGATCGCGTCGACGGATTCAAATGCTTTTGCGAAATCCGCCCGGATGATCTCGCGCACCGCGAGCGCTTTGCGGTAGTAGGCGTCGGCGTAGCCGGAGGAGAGCACGAACGTCCCGACGAGGATACGGCGCCGCACCTCGGGCCCGAATCCCGCGCCGCGCGTTTTCGCGTACACCTCTTGGATCGTCTCGGCCGGGACGGAAAGGCCGTAGCGGATGCCGTCGAACCGGGCGAGATTCGTCGAGACTTCCGCGGGATTGATGATGTAGTAGGCGGCGAGCGAATACGGAATGCTCGGCAAATCGATGTCCCGTACTTCATATCCTTTGCCTTTTAACGATTCCAGCGTCGCGTCGAACTGCGCTAACACATCCGGCGAGATCCCGTTTTTGAGGAACGCTCGCGGCACTCCGATCACGTGCGGCGCGCGCGGCGCTTTGGGATTATCAGGAAGGGATGTGCTGTCATTCTTATCGTGCCCGCAGATCGCATCGAAAAGCAGTTTCGCGTCGTTCACGGTCTTCCCCATCGGCCCGATCTGATCGAGAGAGGATGCGGCGGCTATCAATCCGAAACGCGATACTGCGCCGTATGTTGGCTTCAATCCCGCCACACCGCAAAAGGCGGACGGTTGGCGGATGGAGCCGCCCGTGTCAGAACCCAGCGCTCCGAGCGCCAATCCCGCTGCGACCGCCGCCGCCGAGCCGCCTGAAGTGCCGCCCGGAACGCGCGACGTGTCGTGCGGATTCTTGGTCGGGCCGAACGCGGAATTCTCTGTCGAGCCACCGAGTGCGAATTCGTCCATATTGGTGCGACCGAGAAAGACCGCACCCTCCCCTTTCAATTTCGTGATGACGGTCGCGTCATACGAGGCCGTGTAGTTCTCGAGCATCTTCGATGCGGCGCTTACGCGGCGCCCTTTTATGAGGATGTTGTCTTTGACCGCGATAAGAATGCCCGTGAGCATTTTTGATTCTCCTTTGGCTATAATCACATCGGCAATTTTCGCCTCCTCTCGCGCAGAATCTTCCCACACTTCGAGATACGCGTGGAGCTCGCCGTCGCGCGCACATATCGCCTTCAAATACGCATCCGTAAGTTCGAGTGCGGAATACTCTTTCGCATCAAGTGCGCGGCGCGCCTCGGAAATCGTGAGCTTTGAGAGATCCATATTATTTTTTCCTTGAGAGCACTTGCTTTACCGCAATGCGATTCCCCTCGCGAGCGGGAGCCGCAGAAATGAGTGTGTTCGTGTGCATGCCGCTTTCATGCGGATTCTCGTCCGCCCGCATCACATTGCGGAGCGTTGGTGCCAACGCTGGGGCTGAGCCGGCTACCTTTTGAATTGTCTGCACGAAATCGAGAATGGCGGGGATTTCCCGCTCAAGCTTCGTCAGTTCCTCATTTGACACCTCCAAACGAGCTAACGATGCCAAAGCACATACGTCGATCTTCTCAGTCATACCCTCATCATACGGAGAAACTCGCTTTCTGTCAGCACCGGGACGCCAAGCTTGTGGGCGTCGTCGTACTTCGAGCCCGCATTCTCGCCCGCGATAACCGCCGTCGTTTTCTTTGAGACTGTGGAGGAAATGTCGGCGCCTAAGGCGCGGAGCTTGGCCTTGGCCTCGTCCCGCGACATCGATTTGAGCGTGCCGGTGAGCACGAATGTCTGGCCGGCTAGTTTTAAGTTTTCAGTTTTAAGTTTTAAGCTATTTTTAATCTCCAAATGCGTAAGCAGGCGTTCCACCATCTTCTTATTTTCCTTATCACGGAACCATTCATGCACCGCCTTTGCCACAATGTCCCCTACCCCCGGAATTAAATTGAGTTCATCTGCGCTGGTAGCAGCTAATGCATGGATGGTACGGAATTTCTGCGCGAGAAGGATTGCCGTCTCCTCGCCAACGTGTGGAATTGAAAGGCCGACGATGAGCCGGGAAAGTTCCGTATGTATGGATTTCTTGATCGATTTGATAAGTTTTTTCGCAGAAACCTCTGCAAATCCCGGAAGCGCCAGTAGGTCGCCTTCTTCAAGCGTGAAGATGTCGTCAAAATGCTGGATTAAATTATTCTCTAACAGAAGGTCAACGGTCTTTTTGCCAAGACCATCAATATCGAGCGCGTGCTTGCCGGCGAAATTATGAAAGCGCCTGCGCACGATGGCGAATGAATTCTTATCCACGCACCGCCACGCGACAGCCCCCGGAATGCGCTCGATAGAGCCATCGCCGCCGCATTCGGGAATGTGCGTCGGCCATTTGAAAGGCTTCGAGTGCGCTTTGCGCAATTCCTTGAGCACCCGCACTATGTCGGGAATCACATCTCCTGCCTTCTGCAGTATCACCGTGTCGCCGACGCGCACATCGAGCCGCTTTATTTCGTCTTCGTTGTGCAAGGTCGCGCGCGAGACAGTCGTACCAGCGACAGAAACGGGTGTTAAATGCGCAACGGGCGTAATTACGCCCGTACGGCCGACCTGGAATACAATATCCTGAACTTCAGTCGTCACCTGCTCCGCCGGGAACTTGAACGCGATGGCGAAACGCGGAGCTTTGCCTGTGTAGCCGAGCGCCTCCTCGAATTTCCGCTCGTTCACTTTGATAACGACGCCATCTATCCAGTATTCCTGATGCCGTCCGCGGCCCTTCCAATGCTCCCAGTATTGGATGGCCTCGTCGATGGTCTTCGCGACGACGTGGTGAGGATTCACCTTGAACCCAAGCTTGCGCATGTATTCCAATTCCTCCGCCTGTGTATCCGGGAATCCATCCGATGTACGTGCGATGTCGTAAATAAAAACATCAAGCTTGCGAGACGCCGCTACCGCCGGATCGAGCTGGCGGATGGAACCGGCAGCGGCATTTCGGGGATTTGCAAAAGGCGGCTCGCCTGCCTTTTCGCGCGCTCGATTCAGGGTTTCAAGATTCTTGGAACTCATCCACACCTCGCCTTCGACGATGATGTCGATGGGACGCGTGAGCGAGAGCGGCACCGACTCGATAGTGCGAATGTTATTGGTCACATCTTCTCCGACTTCCCCGTCGCCGCGCGTCGCGGCCGTTTTGAGCAAACCCTTTTCGTACTCAAAGACGACTTTCAAACCGTCGATCTTCAATTCGCATACGTATGTCGGGTGCGCGTGCGGGAACGATGCATGGAGGAACCGCTTCACGCGCGCGTCGAAGTCGTGGATGTCCTGCGGGCTGAACGCATCGTTAAAAGACCACTGTGCCACCTTGTGCCGCACTTTCTTAAACCCTGGCAAGGGCTTCCCGGCAACTCTCTGCGATGGAGAATCAGGCGTGACCAGTTCGGGGTGCTTATCTTCAAGCTCCGATAGTTCGCGCTTCAGCGAATCAAGAGCTTCGGCGGATATCTCCTCCTTGTCGTAGACATGGTAAAGGAGGCGATAATGATTAACCGCCGTTTTGAGCTTCAGATAACGATCTCGGACGCTATTTGGAATGTCTGCCATGCGCACATGATACTAGAGCCGCGAAAATATCCCACATGCGGTAGACCCTCCGGTTGGCCTTAGTAACGCAATTCGACGGAACGCTGCAGTGTCCTCGGACTCGTACCAATTGTCGCGCAATCGGTGCTGTACCCGTCGGCATGAATGGTCGTGTGGGGATCGACTGTGTCTTTCTTCACGGAAACCTGCGCGCAGAACCCGCCCGGCTCAAACTGAAAGCTCATCGTCGCGGGGTATGCGGGCAAACGGCCGCTTATAGTGAGCACCTGGTCGTCGCATGTGGCGTTCCCAGATGGTGTCGTCGTGCTGAAATAGTTATGCCGTATATCCCAATAGAGCGCGCACTCGGCCCCAGTGTCGGCGGCATAGAAGGCGAACTGAGAATCGCGGCCTATGGAAGAAAGCGTTATCTGTTTTTGCGCGATCTCAAATATAGACACGCTTAACGAGAGAACTATGGAAGAAATAAGAGCTGCGAGGAGAAGTGTGAACCCAGCACTAGAACGTGCCTTTGCGCGCTTTGTGCGCGGCAAGATATGAAAGCCGTCTTTAAATATGTCTTTGATGGTTCGCATACTGCTTAGATTATATGTGGCCTGCCGAAGGCACGTTTCAGTGACTGGGTGAAGCCGCGTTGAGCCGGTAGCGAGAATATCTTCCGCCTCTTTCCGGCTTCCGGCTCCTGACTTCTGGCTACGAGCTTTTTCATACTATTGTGCGCCGCTTCCATCGTTCACCCAACGGAACAGATTTTCCGATATAGTGAACGAGCGTAGCTGATAAGAACCTGTCTGCCATGAAACCATCACTGTTATGTGCACCTCATCCAGGTTGTCGGTTCCATCAGGATTTTTGACGAATACCGCACGTGCGGTCCGCGTAAATCGCGTGTTCTCCCATCCCTCGGAATTGCCGCAATTCGAGGTCGGCATCGCGCACCCCGGCCGATAACCGTATAGTTCCCCATCTGTCTGCAGCGGCGGACACCCGCTCTGCAGACACAGCGCCACGTCATCGTCGAGAGTACTGACCGTGAAAGGGTTCCCGGCGGTATCGGGAATACCCGCGAGGAGATCCTCCTGCACGCCGATCGCGTTGTTTAGAACGTTGCCGTCGCGGACGTGCCGCACTGATTCTATCGCCTCTTGTGCAAGATGAAATGCAGTGATTTGATCGCGGGCATAGTACGAAGTAGAAAGACTCTGCGTAGTCAAGGACATCGGGGCAACGATCGCTATCGTGAGCAGGGATATCGCGACCATCGTTTCGATTAGGGTGAACCCGCGAACATGCAGTTGACAGTTAACAGTTGACAGTCGGGAGCAGAAAAATCGCCGAGTCGATCCTGTAAACCGTAAACTGTAAACTGTAAATTTCCTAATCATAAATCTAAGAGCCGCTGTACGGCAGTCGCCTGTATGCTGAACGTCGTCCTCGTCTGGATCTTCGCCGCTCCCGCCGTTCCTTTGATAGTCAATACGACTTTGGGCTGGGTCGTATCGCGGCGCGTCGTGCCGACGACGTAGAACTTCATACTATCAATGGTTATATCCGGCGATGTGATGGCGAAGTATGGGGTGCCGCCGGTCTCGGATTTGCAGATGCGATTCCTGCCGCAGTAGGTGCCGTCGGTATCGAACCTATATATCCACTGGTCCGACGGGTTGCTCGGACTCCCGCCGAATGATTCAAGCGCAAGCACGGTGTCGCCGTTCTGACAGTCCTGTGTGAGCATTAAGTTGCCGCTCCCGCAATGATAATTGCTTCCCATTCGGATAGAGCGCACCGTACCATCGAGCGCGATGTTCAAATTGTTCATCACCGATTGGAGCGCCTGTGCCTTGCGGTTGGCGCCGGAAAGCGACAAAAGTGCGCCCACAGACACGAGCATGACGACCGCGAACAGACCGACTGCCACTATCATCTCAACCAACGTGAATCCTCTCTTCATATTCATATTCATTGAACCCTGATCTGGCCGACTGCATCGACAGCAACGCTCATCTCATCCTCTCGCGGAGATTTGACGATTATCCGCGCGCTCTCCTCGCACTGGTTGGGGTTTATCGTGCACGACACTTCGCTGCCATTGCTGGCGCTGATGCGCGCGTCGGGCTCTGGCCGTTTGAATAGGATGTCCAATGTATTGTAATCGCATTTCTCGTTCCCGCTCTTTGTCCCGCACAATGCGCTTATCTGGTACCCCCGGCCGATGTCCGTGGAGGCGACTAGTTCGCAGTTAGCCGGTGTCGGATTGATAGGGTTAGAACAATCATAGACGCCGTTCACTGTAAGCGCGTCCGCAAAAAGCACGTAGGTAGTGGGGCTCGACATGTCGAAATGAACGCCATATCCTGCGCTGAAATTACTGACACCGAAGCCGCGAACCGATATGCCGTATACCTGGGCCTGCCGGACAGAAAGCGCGATATCGTAGGCAAGGTTTTGGAGAAGAGCGGCGCCGCCGAACCTGGAATTATTGACAAGGATTACGGATGATACAACGACTATAACTCCCATTACCACTATGAGCTCTATCAAAGTAAAAGCACGTTCACGAATTGAAGCGGATCTATATTGTAAGAAATGAGGAACCATAATACGACGCAGCTCGCGATAAGAAACGGCCCAAAAGGCACTTCGCTTTTCATTGTAAATCCCTTAGCCGCTATGCACCAGAAGCGGTAAGGGATAAACTGCCGCGTGATACGGTTCCAGAGAACTGATGAAAAGAAAACCAGCGACAAACTAATTACCGCACCGAGGACGAAAGCAAGAAAAATCGCTACTGTTCCATATACGGCACCGAGGAGCCAGCCTATGCCAAGCGCAAGCTTTACATCTCCGAAACCCATCCATCGACCCTTCGATGTGAACCAGAGAATAAAAAGCGGCAACGCCGTGAAAGGCCCGGCGAGAGCTCGAACTAAGATATCCGACATGTTCAAGTTGCCCGCCGTGCCCGTGAACGAATAGAAAAATGCAAGCGCCCCGAATCCGAATACCCAGAGATCCGGGATAATGGTGTGGCGCATATCATAGACCGCTATGCAAATAAGAATGGCGGCGATAAGAAACCCTAAGATGCGCATTAAAAAAGAGAGCGGCGAAACGCCGATGAACATAAAGAGTACCGACGTCAATATCTCGACGAGAGGATATTGAACGGAGATCCTGCCGCGACATGTGCGGCATTTCCCACCGAGCCATATCCAAGAAAATACCGGGACGAGATCGAACCAGCGGATCTCGTTCCCGCACGACATACAAATGCTTCTTCCGCCGAGCGCGCGCACTCCGTTCCTAAGGATTACTACGTTCAAAAAACTCCCGATGATAAGTCCGAACGCGCCGTACGCGAAAATACCGGTCACGGAGGCATTATCGCACGAAACCCCGCGCTCTTCGCGCGGGGTTTCGTTGCCACTACCTATCCCCTCTTACCTTTTTAACTTTTAGGGCTTGACGTCGTATATGGCATCCGCACTTGTGCTCGTAAAGTCGAGGTTAGACGTGTTGTTCACGGTCCCCACGCAAACAGTGCCTGCAGCGGCGTCCGAATCATTATTGAGTGCACTGTTGCTCGTCACTTCCAGGGTTGCGCCCAAATGATAAGAAGCACAGGCGCTGCCTACCAGCAAGGGAGCATACTTATAGCAACTTGCTTGCGTGCCGTCGGTACACGATGTTGTAGAACTCGGGTCGATAGGAACCACCGATATGTATCCGTTCGTTACGAGATTCGCCGTAGAGAGCGCCAGTGGGTAGCCGCCAGTGGCATCGTAATAGAGTTCAAGCGCAAGCTGTAATTGCTTGACGTCGGAAACACGTCGCGCATCGCGGCCCTTTTGCCGCGCGCTGTTGAGCGAGGCCAAGACGACCGACGAAAGAATGCCGATTATCGCGATGACCACCAAGAGTTCAATGAGGGTAAAGCCCTTATTCCTTGTCTCTTTTGAGATATCATCCATACTCCCGTTCAACGCCTTAAGTCGTCGTGCATCCACTTTGTGTGCATGTGATGGTCTTACCGTCACCCGTAGCGACAAAACTAAACGATGTCCCTAGCGTTGTCGTCCACGCAGTCGTATAAGACCATGAGCCGGATGCAGGAAGCGCCGGCCATGTATAAGCCGTGCCGCTATCAGTGCATGCTGCGCCGCCAGCCGTTGGCGCGGTGCCTGACACCGGAGTTATCGCAATACTCTCATTAAGACAAATCGTTAATGCCGTACTGAATGACTTCAGTGTCTGTTGCGCCGATGCAACTCTTCCTTTTACTCGCGCGCTGTTGAGCGAGGCGAGGACGACCGACGACAGGATGCCGATTATCGCGATTACGACAAGAAGTTCGATCAACGTGAAGCCGCCTTTCCTTATACTTTTCCCCATATGAACCTGATGCTAATTCAACGCTTTAGGTCGTCGTACACGAAGTCTCCGAGCACGTTATCGTCTTGCTATCACCCGTTGCAATGAGACTGAATGATATGCCTGTAGTTTGTGTGGAGGCCGCGGAATATACCCAATTGGTCGGCAATGCCGAGTACGCAGTGGGGCTGCTGGCGCAAAGCGCCGCACCTCCGCCGTTGTTCGTCGCGGTAGGTATCGAGATAGCCAATCCGTCATTGAGGCACATCGCGGCCGCGGTTTGCAATCCCTTCATAGTGCTCTGCGCGGCGGCAACTCTTCCCTTCACACGCGCGCTGTTGAGCGAGGCCAAGACGACCGACGACAAGATGCCGATAATAGCAATGACCACCAAGAGCTCAATGAGGGTAAAGCCGCGTTTATAAGATGTTTTCATAATACACAACTAATTATTATTAACCGTTAATCAATCGTCATTTCTGCGACTTGCATTACATTGTATACCCCTTCATCGGAAGTGGAAGAAGGGGTGTGGATAGTCAGGAATCGCAAGACAGGCAGGCTTTCGGAAGCTCTCGTAAGCCGGTGGCCCGAGAGTGAGCGCTCCGCCACAAGGCGGAAACAGCGACCCCGAAAGCCTGCCTGTCTTGCTCAAAAATTTGGGAAAGGAAATTAGAATCCAGAAGCAATATTATAGATAGGAATAAGAACGGCGGTCAGAAGTACGGAGACTCCCACTGCAAGAACCACTATCATGAGGGGTTCTATGAGTCCGACGAGCGTATCAATAGAATTGCTTACTTCGCGGCGATAAAACCGTGCCATCGTATCCAGCATGCTTCCCATATTTCCAGTCTCCTCGCCTATCTTGAGCATCGCGACGACTATTCCGGGAATTTCCGGATGACGCCTCAATGCTTCTGAGACCGGCATACCGCCCTTTATATCAGCTGCTGCTACCGTCAGAACATTTTTGTACACTGCATCGCCAACCACAGTTCCAGTCAGTTCGATCCCGCGCAGGATCTGGATACCGCTTTTTAGCATCGTGGAAAGATTGTCGGCAAGCCGCGAAAGAAAAAGTTTCTGGAAGATGCTCCCGAGATAAGGGGTCTTGAGCCGCAGGTGGGAAAAGTACATTCGCCCGGTCTCTGTACGGCCATAGCGTATCAGAAATACGGCGCCTATCGCTATGAGGATCACTATCAGAAGTATGTACTTTGAAAGAAAGTCGCTCATCCCTATGACCACTCTCGTATATATCGGGATATCCTGGCCCGTTTCGGCTAGCATTATGGATAGGTGCGGTATGACCAAGGTCATCATAAGGACCATTACGATGAAGAACGTAAGCATGATGAAAGCCGGATATATTAGCGCATTGCGGGCTTTCTGGGTGATCTCATAATTGCGGTCCAGATAGTCGGCAAGGAAAGAGAAGGTCTCGTCCAGCTTTCCCGCTTCTTCCCCGGCGCGCACCATGTTGACATAAAACTCCGAGAACACATCCGGATGCCGAGAGAGAGAAGCGGAGATGGTATTGCCGCTCTGGATGTCGTCAGCCACTGTATTTAATTTTCCCGCAAGCTTAGCCGTGCGCGCTTCGGAGGCCAAGAGACGGAAGGCGCGGAGCGCGGAAACTTGCGCCTCAAAGAGGGTGGTGATCTGACGCGACAGTATCACTACATCGCTGTTTTTAATGCGATCAAAAAACGGCATCTTAGTTCCGGAGGAAATAGGCGCATCTGCAGGTTCTATTTTGGAGATGATGAGACCGCGCCGCTGAAGCGCGACTATGGCTACGTCAACATTAACAGCATCGATGGTGCCTTCGCGCTCATTTCCATCGGCATCCAGTGCGGTATATGAAAAAAGTGCCATGGTTTCCTAAAGTAGCCTCTGCAGCACGTTAGGGTTGAGGGAATACTGATAGGCGCTCTCAACGGTGATCTCGCCGCGCGCTACAAGCTCCGAAAGCGAGTGGTTCATGTCTATCATACCTTCCTCGGAGCCGGTTTCTATCACGACATTAAGTTCGTGGGTGCGCTTTTCGCGGATGAGATTCGCGACTGCCTTGTTATTGATGAGAAGCTCATATGCGGGGATTAATCCGCCGGAGATCCTCGGTATAAGCCTCTGCGAAAAGATACCGGCCATCGAAGATGAGAGCTGCAGGCGGATCTGATCCTGCTGCGAAGCTTGGAAGGTGTCGATTATCCTGTCGATCGTCTGTGCGGCGTTATTAGTGTGGAGAGTGGAGAACACCAAATGCCCCGTTTCAGCGGCGGTCACTGCAGCTGCCATCGTCTCTGGTCCGCGCATCTCTCCGACCATCAAAACATCAATGTCTTGGCGGAACGCGGACTGGAGCGCGGTCGGAAAATCTTTCGTGTCGATGTTCACTTCGCGCTGTTCAATGAGCGACAGTTTGGGTTCATATATGTATTCTATGGGATCCTCTATCGTAAGAATATGCTCCATGCGCTCTGTGTTGATTATCTCTATCATTGACGAGAGCGTCGTCGTCTTCCCCGAGCCGACCGGGCCAACGACGAGGAAAAATCCCTGCGACTTGCGCGCGAAAGTAGATAGGATGTCGGGCAGGTTCAACTCGGTGAGCGTGCGGATCTGTTTTGGTATGAGGCGCAGAGAGATGCCGATATTCCCGCGCTGAAAGAACGCGTTGCCGCGGAAGCGGAGTCCATCCGGCGTCTCGTAAGCAAAGTCAACTTCCTGACTGGCAAGAAAGCGTTTCTCATATTCTGGCGTGACAAGGGCTTTCAAAAATCCAAGAGTGTCGTCTCGCGTTAAAACCGGTTCTTTCAGCATCGGGGACAGGGCGCCCGAGACGCGGATAGTAGGATGCGCGCCTACGGAGAAATGCGCGTCGGACGCGCCTTCATGCACCAGGACATTTATATATTTCTTGAGCTGCAGAGCGTAATCAGTCATACCCTATATTATGCCTTATGGCGGCGCGTGATCTCATCACCCACTATGTAGACAACTTCCGATGGTATCATGCTCGCCTTAACGATAAGACGGTCGGCGCCGAGTTCGACGGCTTTTGCCTTCATGGTGTCGTCGCTCTCATTCGTGAGTGCTATGCGCAAGGCGCCGGCCCCGAGCTTTTCTTTCCGGAGAGCATCCAGAAAAAAGAACCCGTCGTGCTCCGGCATCACCAGGTCAAATACGATCGCATCCGGCATGAAACCGCCCCGGAGCACCTGCAGAGCGTCGTTGGCCGAAAGACATGCCTGCACCGAGTACCCCTGTCCCGTGAACTTCATGCTGTACATATCGACTAGGAACTTGTCGTCATCTACCAATAGAATATTTCTTTTCGTTGTTTCAATCATATTTTTCTCCTGAGGGTTTATCCTTGCCCTCTCCTCCTTCTGCTTCATCTCCCGCGAGAAGCAGAGTGCTAAAGGTATTCACCTCGGAAAACGGAATCTTTTTATCAAACGCTTTTATCATAGCATCCTCCCGCATAGTGAGCATTCCCTGCGCGCGCGCGGAATCCCACAGGCGCGATTCGACTGGATTCTCAAGGACGATGCGCTCGATCTCTTTCGACATCTCAAGGACTTCGAACACAGCCAGTCGTCCGCGCATCCCGGTGGGACACGTCGGGGTTCGCATGGCTTCATACGCCATCTTTGGTATCTCGAATCGATATTGAGGCGGCAGGGTTGCCATCTGCGCCTCTATGCTTTTCCTGTCACTTGCCGTGATTTCCATCTCTTTTCCAGCGTCGGGACACAGCTTGCGCACGAGCCGCTGTGCCATCGAGAGGATGAGGACTGGTGGTATAAGATAGGGCTCAACTCCCATGTCTATAAGGCGCGGTATAGTTCCTACCGCGTCATTGGTGTGTATAGTCGAGAGTACGAGATGTCCGGTGAGTGCAGCCTGAAAGGCGAGCTTCGCGGTTTCGGAGTCGCGTATCTCGCCCACCATAATTACGTCCGGGTCCTGACGAAGCGTTGTGCGCAGACCGGTCGCGAAAGAGTACCCTATCTCGGGACGCACCTGCGATTGAGTGACGCCGTCGACGAAGTACTCTATCGGGTCCTCAAGTGAAATAACATTTTTACGCTCGCGATCGACCTCCGATAGTATGGAGTAGAGCGTCGTGGACTTTCCTGAACCAGTGGGGCCTGATATGAGAATTAGACCGTGCGGTTGACGTATCGTTCTCTGAAGTATATCGAGGCTGCGTTTTGTAAGACCGATCTGGTCGAGCGGTATGAATCCCTGGTCACGGTCGAGAATACGGATAACTATCTTCTCGCCATTGTATGCAGGAAAGGTGGAGACGCGGAAGTCTATCGGCCTGTTGTCTATTGAGGCGGAAAAACGCCCGTCTTGCGGTTTCCGCTGTTCGTCAAGCCGCATGGAGGCCAACACCTTTATGCGTGCCACGAGCGCGCGGTGCGTACTCATCGGAAGAATAACGCTGGTGTGCAGTTCCCCGTCGACGCGGTATCGCACGCGCACGCCCGTGGGCAAGGGTTCGATGTGCACGTCTGAGGCCTTGCCGTCTATCGCATAACGCAGGATCGTGGAGACTATCTTTATGGCTGGAGCATCTTCCTGTATTTTGAGCGACGACGCATCACCGTCTGCATGCCCTATCGTCGGGTCTTCCAGGTCCAAAGAGGTCTGTTCGGCTTCTTTTGAGACCGGCTGCCTTTTTTGTTCTGTTTCCAGATCGGAGACGGCACGGTCCACCTCGCCGCCCAACCCGCGATACATCTTCAGCACGCGCTCGAAATCTTCTTTCGATATATGGAACACCTTGAAGGGCATGCCGGTGTTGCGAGCGATAAAATTCAGCGCGTCTACCCCGCCTAAATTTTCGGGGTCGACCATCCCAACTTCAAGAACGCCGTCCGTGACGGCGAGCGGGACAAGCTTGTAGTGCTCGGCGGATTCTTCAGGAACGAATCGAAGTACATCGTACGCGACTTTCGTGTCGCCAAGCGCCCGCAAGGGAACTTCCGCGGCGGCGGCCGGAGGACTAGAGATATCTCTGCTTTGCGGCACATTCGTCATATCCGATAAGCGTCCCTAGCGCGCGCTCTATCACTGGCTCACAGATTTAAAGAGCTTGGCGTTCCCGCCGCCGGTTTCCGACGAGACAGAGCCGCCGGAAATGGGGGCGAACGGATCAGGCCGTCCCATCGGCTCCGGAACGATCTGAGTGCTGAAATCCCTCAAACCGCGGAACGTTGTGTCAGAAAAGATCGTCCCGGATAGCGAGACAGAGCGTAAGGCAAGCAGTGTCGCGACAAGGTCTTTTTCCATGGAGTCATTAGAGCCGCCTGCGTTCTGCGTCGTGAGGAGTGACGTCGGCTGCGAACTTCCTGAGAACCCATACCAGACAAACCCTGCGAGGATCAGCCCCAAGGCGACCAATGTCAATTTATTGTGAGATAGAAAGTTCATATTGTATTTTCTTAATGAATGCGGGTGATGTGGAAGAAGGTGCTCTTTTAATTTGATCAAAAATTACTTCAGCCAATAAGTCCTGATGGCAATGTCATATCGGTAGTAAGGCTCGGATGAGATCGCACCCTGTGCCCCTTGTGAAGTCTTGGCGCTTGAAGCTTCGGGCGCGACAGAAAGAGAAACGATATCGACTATCCTCAGGCTTGATTCCAGGTCTTCCATGAATTTCACGAAATTCGCATACGTGCTGCGCGTTGAGAACCTTAAAGTAAGCGAGTCGTATCTCTGCTTTCCTGCCGTTATAGAGCCGATGATGGTCTTGTCGGCGTTCTCGCTCGCCGGGCTGCTGATGATGACGTTCTGCAGAGCCATGCCGAAATTCCCGGCTAGATTGTCCAGGTCGAGGATAAGACGGACGTTATCAACATGGTCCGGGAGCAGTTTATGGAGCCGGTCGAGGTCGGCAGGATTGAAGGCGTTATAGCGCACGAGAAGCGACTGCTTTAACTTCTGAAGTTCGGTCGTCTTATCAAGTGCCTGGTCGTATTGATCCATCTGCTGTTGAAGCACCTGAACGTTGCTATAGGCCGGCTGCGTGTAGATGAAAAATATGCCGCCAGCGACTATGAGACCGATTATTGAAAGGATGCTGCGGATCATAATTATTGTTGTTGCGGCACTGGCACAAAGGACGTACCGGAACCGGAGGAAGATGGGGGTTGCGCGGACGATTGCATCTGCTGCGCCTGCGGAGAGGGAGACGAGGCAGGAGCAGGAGAGGAAACAGGCGTTGCCGCTTCAGTTCCGCTTGTTTGCATCCCGGCTGACTGCGCATAGAGTATTGAGGAGGGATTTATCCGCGCGGAAAGACTGAAGTGAACTCCGTCGAGCTCACGATCAATGTTAGAAAAAATAGGACTCGTGACAATGCCGTTCCTGCTGAACAGGTCCGCCTGCAGAGCGACGGAATTTACGCTTTCCGCGACACCATCCATTCTGATAGTAATGTTCTGCGGATCAACGGCCTCTAAATCGAGTGAGCGGAATGACACGGTCGACAAAGTCACTTGTTCCAGCATGTGCAGGAAAACCGATGGCGCAATGTGGCTGCCGAGAATCTGGTCGGCATCGCGCATCCTGTCGTCAAGCCTGGTCAATTGCAAAATGAGTGCAGGCTCGAATGCGGCTTTCGCTCGCTCTAGTTGAGTCACTTTGCTCTTGCTGCTGGTTTCAAGGAATTGCTGGTATAGAAAGGCCCCCACCCCCAATACGAGCGATGCTACGAACAGCACGATGGAGATTAACGTTAAGATGTCCAGAAAGCTTCCTGAAAGCGCGCGCTGCACCCCAGAAGACTGCGCTGTATCGTGCGGTATGAAAGAGGATTTAATGCCTGGTTCCATATGTTAAGAAGTGTTTTCTTCGCTCATCACATTTATCTTTGCTTGAGCTTTCGCAAGGCAAGACCGACTGAGACCGCAAATCCAGGACCGATCTGCCTCAGGACATCCACCAAGAAAGCTGGTGCTTCAGTTCCGGCGAATGGATCCGCTATTTCAATATCCGCGTGCAACGACTGCTTAGCATGTTCTGCGAGGCCTGGGAGCGACGCTCCGCCGCCTGTAAGCAGAACGTGCGACACATTTTTGTTGTATCGCTGCCCGTAGCTTAATAGTACCCGGTCTATCTCCGAAAACACACGTGTGAGTGTTGATAACAATGCTTCCTTTATGCGTTCGTTCTCGTCTGCGCCATAAGCGCTCGATTCCACAAGCCCGCGTTCTCGCTTCACCCGCTCCGCTTTCTCGAATTCCCATGAGAGCGAGCGCGCCAGGGTCTCCGTCATGTGCTGACCTCCGGAGGTCACGAGGTGGGTGAGGCGTACCACTCCTTTCTCGACGATATACATTTTCGTAGTTGCCGCACCCAGATCAACGACCAATACCGGCGCAATACCGTGTCCCATGGAAGAGCGCGTCGCGCTGAAGATCTCGATTTCATAGAAATTTATATTCAGTCCCGCCGTCGTTGCGACAGTTTGATAGTTCTTCAAGACATCATTGTGGATAGCGACAAGAAGAACTTCCTGGCCCTTAGCGCGAAGCGGGCTGGGTTCTTCTACTTGATCAAACGCGCTTTTCTCATCGCTGTCCGGCGGAATGACGAACCAGTCCAGCGTGACTTCCGAAACGGGGATAGGAATGTACTTGCGCGCCTCTATAGGAATTATTCGCTTTAGCGCATCTTCATCAACTTTCGGCAGGTCCAATACCGACACGAGAGACGCAGAAAATGGTATGGAAAGTCCGCCTTCGCGCGCAGTGACGTTGGCCTCCCGCATAAGATCAATTAGCGCTTCGGCGATCTTTTCCGGCGGAAGCTTTACCGCTTTCCCGATAGCGACGGCGCCATAAGGGCCGAGAGCGATCTCCCCGTACGTTTCAAGTACCGCTGTTCCGCGCGAGGCCCGCAACTGAACTATCTTCGCCGAGCTGGCTCCTATATCTATCCCCAAAACGCTTCCTTCTGCCTTTCCTTTGAACGCAGACCTGAACTGCCGCGCGATATCGCCGAGAGAGAACGCCATTATGAAATTATACCATGCCCATATCACTAACTTTGGCATTTTATGCGAATATATTTTCCCAAATCATCTGTTTCTGCGCGAAGTAAAGAAAAAATGCTGAAAACATATGCGGCGCAAAGCGAGCAATGCCAAAGTTCAGTGTGGGGTCATGCCGCTCCTGCAGAAGCGGCGCATGTAGCTACTATAATTGGTCGATCTTAGCGGCAAGAATGAAATCATTCTCCGAAAGCCCCTTGATGGCATGCGTCGAGAGCTCAACGACGACTTTGCCGAAAGACACATGCAGGTCGGGGTGGTGTCCCTCACGTTCGGCAACAGGAGTTACCTTGTTCGCGAACGCCATCGCCTCGACGAAATTACTGAACTTGAACTGCTTTATCAGCCATTTCGCATCTTCGCCGAGCGCCCAGCCATTCACCTGCTTCAAAAGCGCGCTCGCTTCGGCACGATTGAGCGGAGCCGCTCCTCCTTCGCACGCGACGCATTTCTTTTGAGCTAAATCCATCGGCCAAGTGTAGCACGTCCGCAGGGTACAATAAAAAGATGGGAATAATTGACATTTTTTCCGAAGGCCTCGATGCGATAGCGGATGCCATACTTCCCCGCCGTGCGCGAAGTGTGCGAACGCAAGCGCACGCGCCAGAAGACATCCCCGTGTCCACACATCAGCGTGAGGTGCAAGGGAAACATATCGCGACGCTTATGGATTACCGGGACAGAATAGTCGAAGATCTTATCCGCTCTCTCAAGTACGACGGCTCCGGGCACGCAGCACAACTTTGTGCAGATGTGCTTGCGGATTTCTTGCGCGAAGAGATAGCATCGGCGCGTTCGTTTTCCGCGCGCGAAATTCTCTTGGTGCCCGTGCCGCTTCACAAGAGCCGCGAGCGCGAGCGTGGATTCAATCAGATAGAACTCGTGCTGAAACGGCTCTCGCAGGAATTCCACGATGGCACGCTGTCGAAAGTCATGCCTGATGCGCTCTCGCGCATCCGCGCGACGCAACAGCAGACGCATCTCTCACGTGATGAGCGCATAAAAAATGTCGAGGGCGCATTTCAGGTCGCGCATAACAACAATGTACGCGACGTGCACGTTTTTCTCATTGATGACGTCACTACGACGGGCGCCACGCTCGTGAACGCCGCGGAGCCGCTCGAAGCGCTCGGGGCGACGGTCTCTCTCCTCGCCCTCGCGCGGGCGTGAGAATTGACAAAGCATCTCCAGCGTGCTATCGTCGCGGCACTCGGTGCTTTGAGACCGGGCATCAACCGCTGAGGAGCACATCTTGAAGAAATCGATCTTTGCAATACTCGTAACGGCGCTGACGCTGTTCGGATGTTCCGGGGAAGTGGAGAACTTGCGTTGGGCGAGCTTCCAGAAGGACAGTACCATCGCGAAGCTCAACGCCGACCTGGGGGCAGCACAGAAGGCCCTCGCACTTCGGCAGGCGATCGACAACGCCGAAGTCGTCGGGAAACAGGTGCCACGGACAGCCGGTTTTCGCCACACTTCCGGGTGCAATTCCGTGCCCGCGAACCTGGCGAGAGAACCGGGATTCGCCGAGTTCCGGATGCAGATGGTTCCGGCGTATGTCCGGTCCTGCCGCACGACCACCCTCGAGATGGCGACCGAGCGAAAGCTCGAAGCGAGGAAGCTCGCCGCCGCGAAACATCGGCAACAACTCGCGCTCGCAAAGCAGCGGAAACGCTAGCGCAGAACATCGCGCGAAAAGGGGGCCCCTGTGGCTCCCTTTCCTTATGTATAGAAATCACGCAATATGAAAAAAGAAACATCGTGTGCTATTGTTGTGCGGGTTCTGTACAAGCTAACCACTCTGCAAGACGGAGTGGTGATCCGACCCGACGGAGCTTCGCTTCATCGGGTCCACGGAGAGGTGGCAGAGCGGTCGAATGCAGCATCCTGCTAAGATGCTGACCGGGAAACTGGTCCGAGGGTTCGAATCCCTCCCTCTCCGCCTTCGCCCGACGTAGCCTTGGCGAAGTCGGGATTCGCCTCGGCTTCGCGGGCTTCGGCGGACGCAGTCCGCTAGGTCGCTAAGGAGACTTTCGTGAAGCTGTATGCATTACGTATATATTCTTGAATGCGCAGATGGAAAACCGTATACCGGTTGTACGGACGATCTTAAAGAGCGGATCGAACGGCACAAGAAAGGCCATGTTCCCGCAACAAAAAATCGCAGACCAATAGAATTATTTTCGTACACTGCCTTTGCGAACAAATACAAAGCTTTCGAATTCGAGAAATATCTGAAGTCTGGCTCTGGCCGAGTCTTTATTAAACGACATTTAACGTAACAGCTCCCTCCCTCTCCGCAGATTGAAACTTCCAGTTCAGAAAGGGCGGTTGCACGCTCCGCGTGCGTGGTGGCTTGCAACTGCATCGTACGCCCCGATTGAGTGCCAATGCTGAATCCCGCCACGCGCGGAGTATCGCTCGCCCCGCCCTCTCGCCTTGCCGCAGGATTGACGCAAGTGGAAGCAGGGAAAGCGGCTCAAAAAACCACAAGCGTACTTGTCCAGGATAGAACGAGGCGAGCGCGGCGTGGATGCGGTAGAGTTGGGAGAGTTGGCGAAGGTATACGGTAAATCGCTCAATTATTTTATAAAACAATAACTTTATGAAAAACCAAAGAGGATTCGTGAGCGCCGCGATTTTGATAGCGATAGTGCTTGGTCTGATTGTCGTCGGAGGCGGCGCGTATTTTGTCATACAACAGAATCCGACTTCACAATCTGTTTCTGAAAATCAACAAAATAACTTTTTGCCTGACAACACGTTGCCCACAAAAAATACTACCGCAAATCAACCATCGAATACGCAACCTGTTCCATCTGCTCAAAAAGAAAATCCTCCGAAGTCTCAAAATTCGCAGACATATTCAAAAATATATACCAATGATGAGTTCGGTATTTCTCTCGCTCATCCTGATGACTGGCAATGTAAAACATATAAAACGAACAGTGCACATCCGGACTGGTTTCAAACCACTTGCGAACATAACGGCGTTTGGGAAAACGATCCTAATCTTGCTATTTCTGTCCCTTTTGTTGCGGAAGATCACGATCTCTGGGTTAAGGTGCGTGAAGCAACGATTACCGGTCAGAATTCTTCAAGTGTAAAGAAAACGGTATATCGTTCGGCTGGCTTTGGCGGGAGCATAGGCATGGTTGAGTATATTTTCAGCGGTTCTGCAAGTGCGAAAAGCTACGGCGCCTACACGTTATATGGTTCTGAAAAACCCTATAAAACCGCAGAGGAAGCCGAGGGTATTCTTGATGCTGTTGTTAAAACAATAGCGGTTAAGTCGCCAACAAATTCAACTTCGCAGACCGCGCCAAATCTGAACACTGTCGCTATCAAAATTACCGTACCAAATGGTGGGGAAACTCTCAAAATTGGCAACACTGTTCGCGTGTCGTGGGAAGCACAAAATGTTTCCAGTAAATATGTCGGACTTCGGTTGGAAGTTTGGCAAATTTCAGGCGACAAGCCAATCATTGATTCTTCTGGTCAATGCTCGAATTGTACTAGTGGCGCTATGATTACTTTATCAAACCCTGTTTCAAGCGATGGACTGGCGAACGGAGCAGGAAGCGTAGATTGGAAGGTGGGGGAAAAACTTTATCCACTACACACTCCGCCCGGACCCGGCAATAACTACGTTCTTATGGCAGTGGCTGAACGAGGAAATACAGACGCGGAAGCCGCGGAGTGTCGCCAAAAAAATCCAAGTTCAGTTATGTGTGGAAAACCTTGGACAGTAGAACTTGGCAGAGATTACAGCGATCGAGTTTTCTCAATCACGAACTGAATTTCACAGGGAGCCATCCCCGCCGTTTTATACTGTTCCTCAAAAACGGCGGGGATGATTGCGCGCGCATGGGTGGGTTTGGGGCAAGCGTATACAGATTTGCGTCTCGCCATTCCTTAAAGAATTTTGTATGGCGAGGCACCATTTGTATTTGAATCACGCCTCTTCCTTTTTCCTAAAAGGAAGCCGCCCCTCGCCTTTGCCGCCCATTCCTTTTTTCAAATTCCCCCCCGCAAAAAAATCAGAATGGAGAGGAGCGGCAAGGCGAGAGGGCGGGACGCGCGGTACTCCGCGCGTGGCGGGATTCAGCATTGGCACTCAATCGGGGCGTACGATGCAGTTTCAAGCCACCACGCACGCGGAGCGTGCGAAGTCAGGGCTTCCGCTCGAAAAAGGTTCGCGCAAAGGATATGATTACACCGCCAATAGTTTTGGAAAGTGACAGTAAAAATTCCCTTATTTTGCGCTACATTTCAAAACCGAAAAATGATAAAATGTAAGAACCCTGAAGGGATTCGAACCACAATGAATATTCTCTATAAAATATTTGCTCTAGTGTACAGCGCTTTAATGCATCGGCTAGAGAAGAAAATAGGCTATCGCCTCACCTTTACAGCTATTCCTGAAACTTGGATCAACGGTTGGATGATTTTTGATATGGAAAAATCGTGGGCGAAGCATGGCATGAAAGCACAAGGTGTTAATTACTTTACGGTCGGCGCACTCGTTGACGGAACATCTTCCCGATTCCTAAGAAATGAAAAGCAGTACCAATCGTGGCTCGGAGCATATCTGGCAAAATTCAGACAGAGTAAGGATTTTACCTTGCAAGACCACTTTGATCTTGCCGTTGCTGACCAAAAGAACTGGTTAGGGGACTTCGGTGACCCCCATCCTTATTATGAGATGCCCGAAACCAATGCGTATGATCCGGAGCCTATAAATATAAGCGGCTATTCTGGAAAACTATATTGGTTTTCTGGGGGTTCATCTCACACTGACGTTGGTAGTAAGAGTAAGAATTTCCGCAATCGGATACTCATGGCTCTTATGGCATCAATGTTTAATAATTCCAATCCGATGCTAAAATTAAAGAGTCGGAATTTCCTTCCTCAAATTATAGAGACTGAATATGAGAAAGTTCTTCTGAAAGGATTTGTGGCTATAATAGAACTTGCAAAAGATACAAAAATTGTATTCTACGGCAATGGCACATCTCTTCTTGATAAAGATGGAAAAGAAACTAAAGATTACACTTCTATTCTCAAACAGGATATATTGACAGCCTTTCGATCAGCTAAAATAGAGAAAATTTAATTTTAATGAATATCAACATGACGAAATCAAAGCACACAAAGAAAACTTCCTTTATCTCGTCAGAACATCTGGCGGAGCTTCGTCGTGCAACCCTTATAGCCTCTGCTGGCGCATCTACACGTCTTGAGGGCTCAAAGCTCTCGGATAAAGAAGTGGAGCAAATAGCTAATATTGTTTTTGGGCGAAAGCAGGAATCTCAAACAAGCTAGGATTTTCTTTGTAGAGTCGTCTTAGATTCCGTATCATTTTATCAACTTTCCTGAAATTAAGTCGCTTCGGTTCTAATTTCGGGACATCGTCCCCGCCAGTAGTTTTGAAAAATGAGCAGGTAAAAGTCCTTATTTTATCGCACATTTTAAAAACGAAATTTATAAAAATGGTCGAACCCGCAAGGGATTCGAACCGAGTAAATTATGAAAATTTTTAGAAATGGTTTAGCAACGGGATTAGTTCTTCAACTTGCAGTGGGGCCAGTTTTCTTTTTTATTACCAACCTAACATTACAAGGAACTATCTTTAATGGTTTAGCTGGAGTATTAGCGGTTACTATCGTTGATTATTTCTACATCACACTGGCAATTTTGGGCGTAGGAAAATTATTAGAGAATAAAAAAGTTAAGAAGATTTTTGGAATTGCCAGCTCGATTGTATTAGTCGTATTCGGATTGATTATCATTAAAGATATTACGGGTGGTGCATCATCGACTACTAGCATCGCCTCGATGACTTTAATATCGAGTTTCGTCTCAGTCTTCCTACTTACTATTTCTAGTCCAATGACAATCGTTTTCTTTACAAGTTTATTTACAGCCAAAGCTCTTGAGTACAACTATCAGAAAAAAGAATTAATTATATTCGGACTTGGAACTGGGTTTGCAACGCTTTTATTTATGGGACTATCGACAATTATATTCTCACTAATAAAAGGAAGCATTCCTGTATTACTGATCCAAATACTAAACTTGGCTGTGGGTTGTTTGCTTATTGGATATGGCGGAATCAGATTAGTTAAGAGTAGTCGATTGTAGCGGATATGGCTGTAAATTCACTTTATGCAAATGGAAGTTGGAAAAACTCACACTTCCATCGCATATTCTTAACTTTAGTAGATTTTTTGAGCAAAAACAGGGATCTCGAACCATTCAGGATTTTCTCTGTAAATTCTCCTTAATTTCTGTATGCTTCTATCAAGATTGTTAAAGTTTAGCCGTCTCATCGATTCAAACTTCCGGAAATCGCCACCGCAATGATTTGCAAGGATGCTCCGGGAGAGCATCCGCGCAATTCATCGTTGCGAGAAAGAGGGAGGAATTCGAAAAGACGAAGCGGGGTACCTGTCGAGTGCGACGGGTCGCGAGTCGCGGACACGACCAAAAACGAGCGGCGGCGAGTTTTTGAGTTGCGGAAGAAAAGCGTACTCGCGGTCCCTCCCTTTCCGCCATATGTCTGAATCCGAACGGAGGATGTATAATTCCAACATCGCATGAAAAACGGCAGAAATAACTCGGGCTTCCTGTTCTTGCAGGATATCGCGCTTGTCGCGATCAGCATTCTGGTCGCCGTCATACTCATCCAGACGCAGGTCTTGTCCAATGTCCTCACCGCTACAAAAGAATCGGAAATGATCGGGAGCTTCGTCGCGGGGATGTTCTTCACCTCCATTTTCACCACCGCCCCGGCAATCGCAGCCCTTGGCGAGATCGCTCATGCGAACTCTGTACTATTTACCGCGCTTTTCGGCGCCTTGGGAGCAGTGGTCGGGGATATGGTCATCTTTCGGTTCATGCGCGACAGGTTCTCGAAGCACCTCCTCACCCTCATCGGCCACAAAGGAGGTGTCGCCCGCCTGAAAGCGCTTTTTAAATTGCGGCTTTTCAAGTGGTTGACGTTCCTCGTCGGCGGCCTCATCATAGCATCGCCGCTCCCCGACGAGCTCGGCATCAGTCTTCTCGGGTTCTCGAAAACCCGCCTTTCACTTTTCATCCCGCTGTCTTTCACGTTCAATTTCCTGGGTATACTTATTATCGGTATGATCGC
>Ga0209542_10005946_pt1 | contig 24034 bp, 33 predicted proteins | sample RifCSPhighO2_01_FD_184028 | JGI IMG/M metagenome (GOLD analysis project Ga0209542, IMG submission 184028) | Soil microbial communities from Rifle, Colorado - Rifle CSP2_plank highO2_0.1 (SPAdes) (version 2) | ecosystem: Environmental > Terrestrial > Deep subsurface > Rock core/Sediment ...
TGGGGTTACTTTAGACTTTTCACGCAACAACCACGATATAGCTGTTGAATTCTTTGAGCAGATACCGAAGAAGTTAAGAGAGTTAGACAGATTGCCTGCGATTGTTGTCGGGTATGGGCTGACAAATTCTGACGTTGGAAGATACGGCGTTGCTCCGACATATCAGGAAGGTACACAACTGCGAACAGCAAAAATACTTTCGCAAAAAACAGGAAAGTTTGATACCCGCGACTTTGAGTTAATAAAATCCGGAGTTCCTTCAGTATTAGGTTCTGGCACAAGAACATTATACACAGCAACGCAAAGAGAACCTTCAATAGAAAACCTTGGCATTTCCAGGTTCGACCTCCTTGGGGATCTTGACGTGTATTCGGACGAGGACGATCTCTCCAATTCGTATCCGCATGGTTGGGTAGGTCTTGTTTTCGCCGAAGGCGGCGCGCCGCATCAGAGAAAGCAATAATAATCTACGACCATCCTTCCCTTCTAGTAAGATACCAATACAGCGTCGGAATACTCTTCTCATGCTTCTCCAAAATCACAAACCCCTCCCCGCCCAAAGAAGTAGGACGCTCAACAACATTCACTCTTGGGCGATAATGGTCAATCATATCCAAATTAGCCGCCGTAAAACGCCGGACATTGAAACCCAAGTTGCGCGCGATAATGAAAGCTTTCAAAAAAACTTCCGGCAAAATCACAGCGCATCCAACATTCGCAACAACCCCACCTTCAAGACGAGAAATGCTATCTGTTAAAATCTTAAAATCTTCGTAAGATGACTTTCCCAAAGCCCCCGCATCACACAAAGGATGTTGATAAATCGTTTCAGCTCCTATGGCGGTATGAACAGTTGCAGGCAAGCCCATTCGATAAGCATTATGCAAAATACTCTTATCTTTATATTTACAGCCAAGCTCTCCAATCATCTGCCCGATTTTCCTGCCAAGTCCGACGCCTTCTTCGGCAGCATTTACAGCAGCAATATTAAGATAATGTCCTGTCTCATCAGCCATCCCAAAACTTCCATCTTCAATATTTTCAGAAACATCTTCAGACGTTGCTCCGTTATAAGCCAGCTCAAAGTCATGTATAGCTCCAGCTCCGTTCATCGCCACATGAGTTATCAAGTTCCTCCGCATTAAGTCATTGATAAAATTAGACATGCCGACCTTTATGACATGACCTCCCATCATCAAAATAAATTCTCTGCCGCGATTTCTCGCATTTCTTACTCTCTCTGACAGCTTAAGAAGATTGCAATTATCAGACAAAACCCCCGACGCCTCTAAAGAAACAAGCTCATCAATACTGAATTTATTTTTCCTAACGCATATAGGAATTGTTTTTATTTTATTAAAGTCAATCATTCAATCCTCCCCATGGCATGACTTCCTCAGCTATCGTAGCACCGGGAATCGGCGCATATTGGTATGTGCGAACACCCGACTCAGCGAGTATCGGCACAGAACAATCATCGGCTTCGAACAACTCTGCAAGGTCAAACTGAAGATCCCACAAGTCCTGGTTCCGGTTTTTGCTCGCGATAAGACGATCGATAAGCCGGTCACACGGTGCCCAACGTCCGACCTCTAAACTTCCCCGCGAATCCCTATCGCGCAAATACACAAACTCGTATCCAAACCAACCCACGCCGTTTAAAGCGAACCGATCGAGTCGTAAAGCTTTCCAGTAATGCACATTGACGTCATACTCCGTCGTCTGCAATAGTAAACACCGGTTGCTGGTCGGTGAAAGGAACCCCGGCTTGGTCGCCGACAACCAACGGAAAACAACATACTTTTCTCTCATTCAAAATCCCCCAGCGTCTTCTTCCCACCACCAGAACCGCCAAAATCCCCCAAATCCTTCTTCCCCAACCCCTCCTTAACCTCCCCCAAAACCCGATACATTTTCTTCTCCCGCGCAGTCGAAGCCCAATGCGCAATCACATCTCTTGTGTCCTTAGTAACCAAAATAATAAGTTTCCCAGGCGCAAGACGAGCAGTTCGCCCAGCTCGTTGAATCTTCCTAATCGCAGAAGGAATCGGCTCATAAAACATCACAAGAGAAACCTCCGCGATATCCAAACCCTCTTCGCCAATTGAAGTCGCAACCAAAACATTCACCTCGCCGGCATTCATCTTAGAAATAATCGCCTTCTGTTCCTTTTGCGACAATCCAGTGTTGCCTTTCTTCGCCTGCCCGACAAATGAAACCGCCTTAATTCCATTAATCTTATTCAGTCTCTCAACAATCCTCTCGCCCGTCTCCCTAAACTGCGCAAAAACAATTCCCTTAAAATTCTCATTCTTCCCAAGTTCCTTTTCAATCAGCACGGCCGTCTCCTCAATTTTCGGATGCTCCATCTTCTTAGCCAAAAGCCCCTGCAAAGAAATCCTCGCAGCATTAAACTCGGGCATCTTAACCAATTTCTGAACTCCCTTTGACTTTTTCTGATTCGCCTGCCAAATCAATCCGTCAAGATAATCCTTCAGCCCAGAAAGTGTTTGCGTCTCCAACAACTCAAGCGCATGCACAATCTTAATCGCCGAAGCCGTCGCCGACATTCCAAGCATCGCGTTAAAATTTCTCTCACCAGAAACCTGCCCAGCCAGTCTGCCCTGCAATTTAAGCAAAGTAATCTTGTTCGCCGGACCAAACAACAAATTCCTCTTCCGCAATTCCCCAACCTTAGAATCATAAATCCTCTTCAGCAAAACTTTAATCTCCTGAAACTCCGTCGGAAACGGCACCTCGACTTTCTCAAACTCCCGCTTCTGCAAATACTCGCGAACATCCGGCGAATCCCTATCCCTAACTTCAATCTCGTCAATACTCATATGCTTGCAAATCTCTTTTATCTTCCCGCTCTCATGCCCTGGCGACGCCGTCAACCCCAGCACGCGCTGATTCGCGCCCTGTCTCTTGTAGTAATCAACAACCGCAGTATAATCATAATTCTTCAAACATCTATGGCACTCGTCAATAACCAACAGAGAAACCTCTTCCATCGAATAAAGCCCAGCTCTCAAATCATTCGCCACACATTGCGGCGTTGAAAAAATAATTTCAGCCGTGTTGAACATCTCCCTCCGTTTCTGCGCATTCACGCTCCCAGTAAACAAAACCATCTCGCACCAAAGTTCCGGCAAATTTTTCTCAAACGATTTCAAATGCTGTTCCACAAGCGGACGCGTCGGCGCCAAAACAACAATTTTCGATAAAGGAAATTTCTTCTTCCTATCAACTGCCAGCATAAGAGCAATCAGCGTCTTCCCTAATCCCGTAGGCAAAACAACTAAAGTATTATTATCGCGGGCTGTCTCGTAAATCGCTTTTTGGTATTCCCTCGGCTCAGTTGATATTTCTTTCATCTCCCTCAAAGAAACCTCTATTAATTAAAATTATCTATATTGCCCAAAACAAAAAGAGTTATCTCGGTAAAATCATAAGAATTTAGTATCACCTATAGTAAGAGACATTAATACTTTACCAAAACTTTTCATTTAAGCCACAGCGAACTAGGATTAATTGGAAACACCATCGGTAATATAGAATCGTATCGAATTTATGTTAATTATATTTTATATACAAATAATTATCTAGGTAAAATCATACGTCACAAGCAATTATTACCTTGCATTAATTATCTACAGAACAAGCCCATACCCCGCAAAAACCAACGAAATAACCATCAGCACAACCCAAATTATTCTGCTCCCAAAAAATATCTGCGTCCCATCGTAATTAGAAATCGGAAGCATATTCCAGAAAGCATAATACGCCGCAACTTTAGCCAAATACTCAAAACCAATAAAATAACTAACCACCACAAGAACAAACATTCCGATAATTCCCGCCGCCCCAATCAGCCCATTATGCCAGTCCGTCATCTCGCTGTAAGAATACGGCCCCCAACGTTTAGCCGCCCGCCTTTTCAAAGCCCGCGTCTCGTAAGTCAAAATCCCCATAAACTTAATCCAGCCCAAACTAATCACGCTCAGAAAAAGAGGAGCAAAAATTCCAAAGGGCCTTTCTTTCTTAAAATGCCAGTGTTCTATAAAACCAAACCGATAAAAATTCCAAATTCTGTGCTCAACGTCGCAATCCAAAATCGAAGCCGCCCACTTCTTCATCAAAACGCTGACTCCAACAACAACAACAGAAAAAACAATCGTCTCTCCAAGCATAGAAAACTCGCCGGCAAAAACAAACCCCAGAGAAATCACGACAAATAATATCAAAATCCCCGCAGCAATATTCCAAAGCTCTTCATTTTTCATCTAATTACAGGACATAGCTACATTATAAAGATTTTGCCTCTTGAAATATTCTCACCAAAACAAAAATTAACATCAAACCTAACAAACCAGATTTTACCATAATAACCCATGAATATGCCGGCATCAGCTTTAACTTATTATCTGTGCCCTTTAACAATTAGTCTCTCCCAAATATATCTCCCAAAAGCATAAAGTATAAATACTCCCTCTAATAAAAATACTCATGCTCAGAATAAAAAAAATCACCGAAGTCTCAGGAAAAAACGTCTATACATCTGACGGCGATTTCTTCGGGCAAGTTGAGGACGTTAACTTGACAGACAACAAGATAGACGGCTGGAAAATAAAAGTCGGCTCTTCGTTTCTGTCAATGTTCGGCGGTGCAAGAGGAGTAATAATCCCGCACCAATTCGTCCGCTCAATCGGCGACATAATGATAGTAAACAAGAACTCGCTTCCAAGCCACTCGCAGGAAGAGGAAATTTCCCTTCCGGCTCAGCAGCCAGCGTCTGAATCTTCTTTCTCGCAGTATTAATCTCCCCATCAGCACAAAAAATAAACAGCCTCTGGTAAAAAAAGAATAATACAAATTTGATACGTTTTATTATTACCGAATATATCCTCAATTTAATGTTTTCTATATCGCCCTTCTCAACAAAGCAAATCATGTATTAAGTAAACCAAAGATGGTAACATCTCGTAACAAAAGACTTTAACCAACATCTTCATTTACGCCCAGCCCTTTAGATTATCGAAAACAACATCGGTGATAAGCAATCATATCGAATTTATGTTAATTATATTTTGTGATGAGCAAACAACATCAGGAAAATCTTTATATACTAACCTGCTCTAAATCTAACATGGCAAATGGAGGTTTCACATACGGAGGATTAACTTTCCTATCCAGTCCGATTTTCGTCGAGGCAATCCTGCCCTTCTTGTTAGTCTTCACAATTGTCTTCGCAATCCTCCAAAAGTCAGAAATCCTCGGGAAAGGAAAAAAACAAATTGACGCAATCACATCGTTGGTAATCGGACTCTTAGTCATTTCATTCGGGCAGGCAGTCGGAATCATCGTCCAATTAATTCCTTTCCTTGCCGTATCGTTGGTAATCCTCCTCGTCTTTCTCCTATTGCTCGGCTCGTTCCAAAAAGAAGGAAAATTCGAAATCCACACTTCAATAAAAGTCGTTCTTACAATAATTATTTCAATAGCAGTTATCGTCGCAATTCTGATGATAACCGGAGCATGGGACAACATCTCAGATTTTATATTCCTGAACGCCGGCTCCGGCTTTATCCTTAACGTCGTCTTCGTCATAATCGTCATCGGCGCAATCGTCGCAGTCATCCTCGGCGGCGGCAAGAAAAAAGACAAAAAGAAAGAAGACGAGGAATAATTAATACAAAAGACATTAAATAATTTTAGTAAAAATACCATCGGTAATAATCAGTCGTCTCAAGTTTATGTTAATTATGTTTTTGTGATGGGCAGCAAGTTAACACGACACGCGCAAATTTGCCGGCGTCCTCGTTTGATAACATCAAACGACCTGAATACCAAATTTGTAATTAATAAGACGCAGTCGCACGCACGGCGTCAAATTGCGCGTCGTGTTAATTATATTTTATATACAAACTTTTATGTCTTGTGCTATAATCTGCCTGTAAAATAATCGATATACCTCATTGATTGTATGTCATTTTAGGATAACTATTTCTTTTATTAACAAAATCAAAGAAACTTATTTAAACTATGATTTACTAATAAAATAGCAAATTGAAAATGAGGTTGAACTAAAATGGCAATAACAGGAAGTTTAATGGACATATTCTACCAATGGGAGTATCTCGGAGTGTTTGACATTCTCCTCCCATTCCTTTTAATTTTCGCAATTGTCTACGGAGTTCTTTCATCCACAAAATTCATGGGCGACAACCGCGGAGTCTATGTAATCATAGCATTTGTCATCGGCTTGCTCTCATTAAGATGGCAATTTTTCCTCTCTGACTTCCTTTCAGAAATCTTCCCAAGATTAGGAATCGGCTTAGCTGTCCTCCTAGCAGTAATGATTCTCGTCGGCTTGTTTATCGCAAAAGAGGAAAGAAAATACTGGGGCTGGGGGCTCGCAGCTCTCGGTTTTGTAATTTTCCTGATAGTAATTTTTCAGTCATTTGAACGCCTCGGCTATTACTGGTCGGGCTACGGAAGCGACTCAGCCGGCTTGATTGTTCTCGCTGTCCTGCTCATTGGGATTATAATTGCAGTCGCGGCAAGCGGCAAAGAAAAACATCCTGGAAAAGATTTAGGCAAGGGCTTAGCAAACTTCATGGGCTGGAGAGATTAATGGCACAGGCAGACTTAACAGCAATCGCATTCTTTGCCCCAATCGTCGCATTCCTTCTCGTCTTCATCGTCACTTACTTAATTCTCTTCAAACTAAAAATCCTCGGCGAAAGTTCCTGGCTGAACCTTTTCATTTCATTCCTCGTCTCAATCCTCTTCGTCTCGTCAGCCGGCGCAATTGACTTCATAAAAACAATAACACCCTGGTTCGCTGTCTTAATTATTTCGCTCCTTTTCATTCTCCTGGTTACTGGATTCGTCGGCAAAGACATGGACTTCATCGCAAAACCAGTAGGAATCATATTCGTCATCTTCTTAGGAGTTGTCTTCATCGTCTCAGCTTACCTAATCTTCTCCCATCTCATCATCGGTTACCTGCCCGGCCCCTGGTTCGGCACCGGCACAGACCCTGCAGCAACCCAGGCGCTCTCATGGCTTTACTCGCCGAGAGTCGCCGGCGCAATCCTCCTCGTCATAATCGCAGCCCTCGCAAGCTGGGTTTTAGTTAAGAAATAAAAAGAAAAAGTAAATTAAGTGTTAACAACAAAGACAGGTTAAGTCTACATGAATTACTGAGCTGGCTTGATTGCAAGAATAAAAACTTATTCCTTTACTATAATCTGATTTGTCATAAAGTCCAACTCCTGCAGCACAAGTCTTTCCTTTCTTAGAGCAGACATTTGAACAAGTATATTTCTCCGGATAAGCTGGGTCAAAATTAAATTCCGATGCCAATACTCCTTCGCATCTTGAAAGAACGCCAGGAGCAGCATTACCTGCAGCAGCAATATCTTTCTTTATCAGTGTAACAAGCCCGTCAATCTCAGGTTTCGTATAAACCTCGTATTTCCCCCAAAGCTGATTATTCTGCTTGATAACATTCCCAGTTATAGAAACAGTTGCAATCGAAACAATCACAGCAACGACAAGAGAAACAATAACAATCGTCCAAATTTGTCCAGTTTTCATTTCACACCTCCTTACATTAATAATAAAGAGAATTTTAATATATATATATATATCTCGGTAAAGGTTAACCGCTGTCAACTATAGTTAAAGACATTAATTTTTCATCAAGATTTTACACCTAGCCACGGCTAATCCTAATTAATTTGAAATGCCGTCGGTAAATAATGAACGTATCGAATTTGTATTAATCATATTTTTATTGAGTAACTATTTACGTCTTATGCTATATTATTTACTTCACAAACTTAACATTGTCAAATTTCTCAAATTCTTTATCACCCGTCAAAAAAGGAAGTTTATTCTCTTTTGCCAATACATACCCGATACAATCAATGTAAGAAAGTTTTGCCCTTTTATTTTTGAATCTAAAGGCAGAAGCAGCAGTTGCAGCTTCCAGAGAAATTCCAAGAAATTCAAAACTTAATTTATCCAGAATCAAATCAGCCTTTTCTTTTCCATTCTCGAGCAATAATGAATAATAAATTTCAGCCAAATTCATCGTGCTTGTTATTATTATCGCATCCTTAACAAATTCGTACAAAGGATTTCCCCTAAGAATCTCAATTACAGCATAACTATCGAAATAAAAATCGCTCATCGTCCTTCAAAATCTTCGTCAACCTCTTTAAGTATTTCTTTTGTACTTCTCTTAAACTTTCCTTTCAAAATCCCAAAGATTTCTTTTACTCGTGTTTTATTTTTTGCCTGAACCAAAACTTCTATTTCTGTCCCCTCGCTAATCTGCTGGTTGTCTACTATCGTTCTGGGTAAAACTATTCCAAAAGAATTTCCCCATCTCTTTACTCTGACAATTGTCCTTTCCATTAATTATACAGGTATAACTATTATATAAATCTTCTGATAAGTTAGTACTGCCAAGATAACGACACATGACAAAAATTCTCGCTTCATTAATAACCTGAAATAATTATCTGGATTGATTTTTATAGGGTTTAAGATAAACTAAACTATAACAATCTGCGTTTTATCCCGATAAGTTTACGTTATCTAATCAGTATTATATTAACAATTCCAAATCTAATAACTATTTCCCCTTTTTCCTATGAACAGCCCTGAACGACTTCTGCGTCTCAATAACTTCTTTCTTCAAATCACTCACATCGTTCACATAATCCCCAACCTTCTGCAAAATGCTCAACTGCAGTCTGTCAATCACCATCTCAAGTTTCTTCAATCTCTCGCTCAAACTCTCAAGCCTCGCCTCAGAAACATTTCTGAATTCCAAAATCTTGTTAAGCCCATCTTTAATTCCCGAAAGTTTCTCGCTGACAACCTGCTCTGCAATCTCAGACATAACATCAGAGCTCATCACGCTTTCATAGCCTTGATATTGCACGCCGGCATCTCCTGAATATCCAGAGTCAGGACTATAATTCTGTTGTCCATAATCGTCATACACTTGCTCTTCAACCGGCTCGCCAACTTCAGCAGTTCCAACCATCACCGGCGGCTCGCCCCCTTCTTGCGCAGTAGACATAACGCTTGGCTCCATTCCTTCATATCTTCCATACCCAGAAGTCATCGACGGCGATTCAGAAAAACTTTCTCTAAAACTCTGTGGCGTCGGAGGCATCGCAGCGCCGACATCCTGAGAAACAGCGTCCATTATGCTCGACTGCGAAATAGCGTCGTCAACTTCCCTTTCGCTGACTCCCCTGCTCTGCAAATCCAAAGAAATGTCCGACTCCGACATTCCCTCTCTTCTCATACTCCTTACATCGTCAATAGTGCTCATTTTTCACCTATTCTTTTCTGAACAAATCAAATTGCCTCTGCAAAAGCATCAAGTCCTCGTTCCGCGCCGTCTTATCAATCTTCTCAGCAATTCTCTTCAGCATTTCTTTCATCCTTCCATTATCCTCTTTTAAAACAGCAACCACCTTCTTCATTTCCTGAGCCTCATTAAAACTCTTCTCCTTTTCCCTAATCAGACTCTCGCTCACTAAAACCATTCTGTCTTTCAAAATCCTCTGCCTTTCCTCCAAATCCCTCAGCCGAGTGTTAATATCAGAAAAAAACTGCTGCCCTGTATACTCCTGCTGCGCATATTCTTCTGCCATCTTTTCCTGAAGCATTCTGACTTTAAAATTGTTTGCAAATTTTATTTTAATGCAAAGAAATAAATCGATAACAAAAATTCCAAAGCGATTAATAATAAAGTCTAACTGCTGGGACATCATGATTTTACCCAAATAATTAAATCTTGGCTTCTGCCAAGTTAGTTTGCGAAGCAAACGAGTCAAGCAATAAACTTTCTGGAGGAAAGTACAATTCCCAAATACGGCAAAATTTATTTAATACAAAAACAATAACAAACTATGTATCAAATATTTACAGCAAATTCAAGAACAGAAAAAATATTAAAAGAGTATATCTCATCAAGACAAGACATCAAAAACAAACTAGACAGATTAAGAGAAAATCCATTCAAATCAAACGGAGCTCACAAACTGCACGGAAGACTCACAGGCAAATGGGCATGCTGGCTCGGCTCAAACATAAGAATCATCTATATAATCAATGAAAAAAATAAAGCAATAATCATCGAAGCAGTCGGAACTCATAAGATATACTAATACTTCAGCTCCTTTGTTTTTCCTTTCTTAATATTTTTTTCGCTCACAGCAATTTGACTCATCACATCCTTATCGCCGAGAATTTCCTTCTCCTCCAAATCTCTTATCTTATCTCTTATCGACTCCCGAATAAATTCTGTTTTAGTCATATAGTTATGCCGTTTCATAACTTTAGCTATTGCCTGCAGAAAATTCTTTTCCAACTTCAAGCTCACATTTTCCATAGTGATACTAAGTAGTAGCAAGTAGTATTTAAGTTTTTCGCCAATCCTAAATAGCCAAGTAAAAAGCCGGTATTAATCAATATGTCTCATATCTGTTTTATGATAACGAATAATTCCCTCAGCAAATTCTATTTCTTTCAGACTGTAAAAAAATCCAAAATCTATTTAACCCTCTCTTCATACATAATACAATGCTCTTCAAAAAAGAATCCCCTCTTTACGCAATAGAAATACAAAGAACCCAGGGCGAAAACGTCCTCTACGTAAACTATCTAGGCGCGCCATTTACTCCATCCCTTGCAGAAAACCCTGCAATCATGGCAAGAACAATAGAAACACTCGCACAAAACCAAAACGTAACAAGAGTTGTATTTGTCCAGCAGAGAAATTATTCCTACCCGCAGGAGCAAATCTCTCTCCTCACAGAAATCGCGCACATCTACAATTTCCTTACAGAACAGGAAGAAATCCTGTCACCAAGAAAACTATCAATGTTCGGCTCCCTGCCGGAAGTCTACGAAGACCTCCGCTACCTTCTTGAGCTCCTAAAACAAGACCCAATCTCTGCCTACTTAGAAATAAAAAAACGCACAGCCAACTACAGAAAACAACTGGAAAGCTCCCAGCCGATAAACAAAAACTCGCTGATGAACTACACAAGAGCATTGGAAAGATTCGCCTCGCTTTTAGAAAGCACAAAACTAATCAAAGACCTTCTCGGCTCGCTCTCAACCTACTCCCAATCCAACAGGGAAATTTACAAAACAATTTTTCGTCCTGAAACACTCCCAAACTTTACTTTCACAAGACTGGCAGCCAAGCTTCCTGAAAACGCAGAACTAATTGACCAATACGAAATTGAATCTGACTCAGAATCAATAACAGTCACAATCCTAAAAAGAAAAAACGACTCAAAATATTTCTACCACGTCACGCCTCCAGAATATTCCTTAGATGAAGAACAGCACATGCTTCTAAATCTCGGAAGAAACGTTTTAATTGAACACCGCCCGAAATCAGAAGAATTCACAGACACCGAAAGAACAAGACAGTTATTTTTCAACATCGCAAGAGATATGCTCTCTGAACTTTCAAAGACAAAGGGAATTACCCTGACTCATAGAGAACTGACAAAACTAGCAAAAATTTTAGTCCGTCATACAATCGGCTTCGGCTTGATTGAAGTTCTAATGTCCGACAGCAAATTGCAGGACATCATGCTAAATGCACCAATCACAAGAAACCCGATTTTCGTCCGCCATGAAAAATACGACGAATGTGTAACAAACATTATACCAAGTTTTGAAGACGCTGATTCCTGGGCTGCGAAACTCCGCCTTCAATCAGGCCGCCCTTTAGACGAAGCAAATCCAGTGCTGGATACAGACTTGCAATTTGAAAATTCAAGAGCAAGAGTCGCAGCCATAACTTCTCCGCTCTCTCCATCAGGAATCGCATACGCAATCCGCCGTCACAGAGACCAGCCCTGGACCCTTCCCCTTTTCATAAAAAACAAAATGATTAACTCTTTCACAGCCGGCTTGCTGAGTTTCATGATTAACGGCGCGCGAACTTTCCTCGTCGCAGGAACGCGTTCATCCGGCAAAACTTCTCTCTTAGGAGCTTTAATGCTCGAAATCATGCCGAAGTTCAGAACAATTGTAATTGAAGACACGTTGGAACTTCCCGTTGACTCGCTAAGAAAAATCGGCTATGACATTTTAAGAATGAAAGTTCGTTCCGCATTATTGTCCGGCTCAACAGAAGTTGAAGCTTCAGAAGGAATCAGAACTTCTTTAAGGTTAGGCGACTCTGCGTTAATAATCGGCGAAGTCAGAAGCGAAGAAGCAAAAGCGCTCTACGAGGCAATGCGTGTCGGAGCATTAGCAAACGTCGTCGCAGGAACAATTCACGGCGACTCGCCCTACGGCGTCTTCGACAGAGTTGTAAACGACTTAAACGTCCCGACAACCTCTTTCAAAGCAACAGATTTAATCATAATCGCAAACCCTATAAAAACTCCCGACGGCTTAAGTTCAGTAAAAAGAGTCGTCCAAATAACAGAAGTAAGAAAACACTGGACAAAAGATCCGCTGGAAGAAAAAGGTTTCGTGGATTTAGTGAAATACGACGTGGAAAAAGACGAGCTCATTCCAACGCAGGAGCTAATCAACGGCGACTCTGAAATAATAAAATCCATAGCAGGAAACGTCAAGGGCTGGGCAGGCGACTGGGACGCAGTCTACGACAACATAATCCTAAGGGGGAAAGTAAAACAGGAAATCGTAAACGCAGCAGAAAAACTAAAAAAACCTCAGTTAATGGAGGCGGAATTCAACGCACTCTCCAACGGCGCCTTCTACAGAATCTCAAGTGAAGTCCGGCAGGAAGTCGGCATTCCAAGCTCTGACTTGGTGTTTCCAGAATGGCAGAAATGGCTTTATCAAAACGCCGAGGATTTTTGAGAATTTAAAGTAAAGGATTTATTAAACAAATAGATTTGTATCTTATTCTAATAACTCCTCTATTGATTTGATAATATGTCTTTGTCTTTCTGAATCTGAATTATTATAAACCGTTCTCAATCTTCCAACAGTCGTTGTATAAACAATCTGCGGTTGTTCTCTCAATCGGGGGTTTCTCTTTAGTTCTAGTTCAAAATTGCCAGTTTTACACTGAGAAAGGTATTCTTCAACGAAATGTAATTCACTTGGTCTGCCAGTAACGTCATATAACTCGTATAGAATTCCCAAATCAATACTTCTATGCCCATTTATCCAATTAGAAAAAACAGGAGCACTCGTTTCATAAATCTCTGCAAACTGCTCTTGTGTTAATCCACTTCTTTCAATTACTTCTTTAAGAATTTTAGCTTCTGTCTCGCCAAGTCTGACAGAGGCATTACATTTCCTTCCTTTATATTTGACTCTTAGTTCTCCTTCCATATTAAAAAGGTAAAATGATATTATATAAACTTTTCGCCAGTCAAAACTATCAAGTGGTTACATAAACCTATCAAAAAACTTATATATCTCTCAGCTATTACAAACCTATGGAAATGATAAAAATCCCAAAAGACGAATACGAAAAATTGAAAATACGGGCAAACATAGATATAGAACTGCTGCAACAGTTAGTAAGAAGTTTAAAAGATATCAAACAAGGCAGAGTAATCCGAACAAGATAATCTCATGGCTCTTCGTCTTGCAAATTACCTTCTCTGACAAACCCCTCTATCTCCTCTCTGAAAAATTCAAGAAAAAGTCGAATTGTATTAATCGTTTTTTGCTGTTCTTTCTTCCTGCTTATCGCAACTAAATATACCGCTTGCAGATCATCGTATATTAAATAATAAATCCGATAATTTTCAAATCTTGCTTCTCGAAACCATTTTGTTCCTAACGGACTTCCATACTCCGGATTAAACATTAATTTATCTTCAATCTTATCAACTCTATCTCGAATGTTTTTATCATACTTTAAAATTTCTTCTTGGAAACTGACAGAACGAAACACCTTATACTTTTTCATATAAAAAATAATCAAACTAATTTTAATAAGGTTTGGGTTTCTTTCCCCAGATAATTGTAGTTACAGATTAGTTTTATTATTAACTATCCCTAAACAAAACCCAATCTCATAAACCAACAAATCCCTCAATCTCTTTCTTCTTCTTAATATTCAGGGAAACTTCCAATCCGTAATTAGTCGGTTTTGACAAAAGCCACCCGTCTTTCAATAGTCTCTCAACAACCTTTCGCACCTCTTTTCGTCCGCGTAAATAATCCGGTAACCCCTTTGGTAAATTATGAATGCTCGTATGTTTATGCATCCAAATTCTATGTCTGACCAATTTTCGCAAAATAAACCTCTTAATATCGTCCTCTTCACCCATTACGAAGAAAAGCAAACAAACTTTAATAAACTTGCGAAACTACTCTATCCTGGTAATTACCAAAATCCAAACCTAATATATCAAAACAAAAACTTTAAATATCTCAAATCTATAAGAAAACATGGAAAACGAAACACAAAGTATATTTGTAGAATATTTTGGCAGCTCGCCTTACATAAAAGTTCTTGACTTCCTGATTCAGGGGCAGGAATTTGATTACAGCATGACAGAAATTGCAAGGAAATCGCAGGTTGGTTGGAGCGCCTTCACAAATGTCTGGGAGAGATTATTAGAAAAAGAAATAATCCTGCCAACAAGAATAATAGGAAACGCCAGAATGTTCAAGCTTAACAAAAGCAGTCAATTTGTAAAAAAGCTAATTAAGTTAGATTCAGAACTGACGAAGATTGAAACAAATAAACTGGCGAAACAGATAGAAGCTTAGTTTTTCAGATATCTCCACAACTTAACCCCCAAAAACCCCGCCAAGAGCCACGCCCGCCAAAACCGAAAGCGCAAAAATAGAAACAAACGCCGTCGCCAAATAAAGCAGCAGCCCGCGTTTCAAATTCCGAGCTAATTCATACTTCTCCCTCAAAACATCTTTCCCGGAATTAACAGTAACCAAAGCCCCTGTCAAAATAAAAATAATCTGGACAATATAAAGCCCGATTGAAATCTGAATAAAGTAAGGCGGAATCATTGTTTTAACATCAAAAATACCAACGATACTCCCCAAACTTCCCAACCCTGCAATTTCACTAGTCCCTTCGCCAGCCAGCACATTCAACTTATTAAGAATCATAGTAATCATTGCAGACAATCCAACGACAATTCCCGCAAGCAAAGGCGCAAGGAAAACCATGTTTGACTTCATATCAGAAACAATCTCAGCCAGCAAATCCCTCAATCTCTGATTTATCTTCTCAATATTTTTGACATATTCTGAAATACTCATCAGCGAACGAGCAGCCACCTGCAATCCCTTCTTCACAGCCTCAACCAAAATTCTCATTGAAGTCGCAATCAAAGCAGAAGGATAATAAATTATCGCTCCCCTCTGCGGATTGAAAATCGCCTGCTCCAGCCCCATTCCCATCTGTTGAATATTCTGGCTCACTAATTTGAAAAACTCCCCGCTCTTCTGCCCCTGCGTCGTCGCCGCAACTTTCCCGAAGGCAATCTCAGCCGGAATACCGTCGCCAATCCTGTTTCCCAGTTGGAACAAGCTGTTCGCAAACTCTTTCTCTAAACCTTTTGTATCGTCTCTTGATTTAATCAAAACCTTAGTCTTCTTTGAATAAGCAATCGAGAAAAACAATCCAATTGACAGAGGAACAAACAAGCTCAGCAAAACAGCAATCGGCCCAAATGGCCCCTTGACATCTCCTTCAATGCTCTGGAAATCAAAAAACTTCACGTCGCCGATAAAATCCAAGCCAACAGAAGAAAAACTATAATCACTAGCTCCGATAAAATCGCTGACAAAACCAATCTGGAAAATAAACGGAAGCAAGCCGATAATCAAAAGCGGCAGAGCAATAAGAAAAGCTCCGAGCCACGGCTTCTTTGATTTGAATCTCCAGTAATCCGGATTGCTCTCAAGAATATCTGTCTCACCATAGCCCCCAGGCCTCTTCAGCAAAATCTCAGACACAATATAAAACACAAAAAACGGAACAATCACATTAAACAAAATAAAAACATGAATCCACGTCAAAATCCCGCCGAGCAAAGTTGAAGCCAAAGGCAATAAAGCAAGTCCAAGCGTCGGAAGAATAATTCCAAGCATGTAAATATTTGTCAAAGGCGAGCGAATCTCTCTGGAAAACCCGAGCATCTTTTCATAAACCCCGTCAAGAATAATCTGAAGAGACTTCTCAAGAATCTCAACCCTCCGCGATTCAGACGGCTCAAACAGCGACGATTCAATCAAATGAAAACTCTCGACAAACTCCGGAGCATAATCCCTCCAAACCTCAAGATAATTCTCAAGAGATTGTTTTATCGTCGTATATTTCCCGACTTCAACATCATAAAATATTTTCTTAAAATCCAAGGCCAGCGGTCCCTCAAGATGCTGCGCAGCAAACCCAACTGCCCTCTCCAAATTTGAAGTATGTTTCATATAAACGACTGTGTAAAGAACAGCCGGAACCATCTGCGCCGACGCCTTCAGCCTCCAAACATTAGCCAATCTCTGCGGCATACTGTAGGTATAATAAAAAACAAACATCGAAGCAATCAAGCCAAGAAAAATAAATAACAATTGAATAGAGCCGTTAATCAGGTAAATCGCGACTGCAATAAATACAGTCAGGAAGAAAACTCCAAGCATTGAAACTATAGCCAAAGTCAAAGCCTGCGTCGCCGTCACGTCCAGATGAGCGGTATCAAGATATTTCTGCACTCTCGCCCTGTCTTTCTCCGCCACCCTGATTTTAATAATATTCCCCAAACTCTGCGCCCACTTCCCGTATTTTGTAACCTCTGGAATCATCTCCTGTTTGAACTCGTAATACTCTCTGGAAATTTCCTTCTGCCCGATTCCCGACGACGAAGCCATCTCGCTAGAAAGCTTCGCTTCATACTTCTTCAAAACATCTTCAGTTGACATTCTTCCCATGGATTCTTCCTCTTCTTTAACAAACATTAAAACAAATTATAAGTTATAAATTATGTGGTTCCCCAATAAAGCAACCCGATATCTCTATAGAATTTTACCAATTCAAATCAACTGAAAACATCACGATAATACAGAAATCGTCCCGAGTTTATGTTAATTATTTTCCGTGACTTGAGGAGTTATATCCTAAACTATAACCGGGCTCTTTCCAAACATTTAATAATATTCTGCAATTACAAGAATAATGAATCAAAAAAGAGGGCAGGTTTGGGAAACAATTGTCCCTTGGATAATTACAGTGACGGTAATAGTCCTTGCATTAATCCTGATTCTTTTTCTTGCCGGATACTTGGATTCTGTCCAAGAGTTCATAAAATCATTATGGAGATTTGGAAGATGAAAGCTAAAGAATCTTTGAATAGAATAAGTATAAAAAAATTATATGTGCACTTGACGGCAGCAGATTATTCTGATTTTATATTAACAATTTTCTCCAAATTAAACAGTTCTGAGAGGCTTTAACAATGAACAAAAAAGGAAGAGAACTCTGGCAGCTCATGCTTGCAATTCTAGCGTTGGCAGTAATTGTAATTGTCTTGATTTATCTTGTCTTAGGCTCGTCATTTATCTCAGAAAAATTAAAACTTCTTCTCCCAAACTTCCTTCTCCCAAAACAGCCAGCCCAAACAGACTCCCAAAAATTCCGCTACTCGTTAACCGAAGACAAAATTGAATACTTCACAGGAAAACAATGGAAGGAATTCCCGCCAGAAAACAAAATCACAGCAGGCGGCAAAGAAGTCATCCACACCATTCTGCACACAAGTATTTTAGAGAATTATTACAATGTAAATGAAAATACCCCCATAACATTTCCATTAGAACAAGAAACAAGAAACAACAATCAGGGATGGCAGTATTATCCAAAACAATTCACAATTGTTGAAATGTCAAGACAAGATGAGGGAAACGTAAAAATCAACTACGGATTTACCGACAATGGAGTTAGAACCAATTATCTTAAACTAACCCAACTAGACAGTTTGCTAATCAGAGAAACATCTCCAGGTTATGCAAAGAAAGCGGGAGATATTATCGACTCAAAAATATCAATTATTTTAACATCTCCGGTTGGCTCGCCTTACAGCCCGGAAACAAGAATGCACCTAGAAAATATAAATAATCTGCCAGTATCAAATCTAAAAACATTTGAACAATGGCAGACAGCATCAAACATACAACTCTCAGAAGAATATGAACTAAGAACCCAAGGACAAACTTCCCAGGACACATTAACCCTTCGGCTCTACTACAAAAAAGCCCCGACAGAAATTTTCCTTGCAATAAGAGCAACACAAAGAACCTCTGTCTCGCCATCAGAACTAACAGACAAATACAGAGAGCAGTTATCAGAAGATAGCGATTGGTTTCTTGATTTAATAGAAATCGAAGCCCGCACAACTTCAAACGAAGAATACGCCCCATTCATAGATTACTTTGAAATCGACAAACCGGAACTCGAAATAATCCAAAAAACAAAACAATGGCGCGACTCCTCGTTAAAAACCCCTTACGAAATAGAATACCAAAACGACAAAACCATAGTCGTCTGCGCAGAAAAAATCTCAAACTACCTGCTTGTCGACTTGGAGGAAGAAGTCGCGAAAACAGCACAATGTTAAAAAAATCAAAAAAAGGATTTGCCTTCTCTCAAAGTTTCGTAGCCAACGCCATATTTTGGCTTATCTTCATTGTGCTTGCAATCATCGCTCTAGTCATATTGATAAAGAGCATCACATCATAAAAAACCAACCCGCGATTGATTTATAGCATAAGACATAAATATTTGCCCAGCATAAAAATTGATTAATACAAATTCGATATGTTTATTATATTACCGAAGGCATTTCAAATTAATCAGGATTAGTCGCGGCTAAATGTAAGATCTTGACGAAAGATTAAGTCTTTTACTAGAGTTAACAAAAATTAATAATAAATAAATCTATAAAGCGCCCCGCATGATTTTACTGAGATAATTTCTAGTTTATGAATTTTCAAACAAAATAGCACATCATAATTATTATAAACGTTTCATTCTTAATTTATCTATGAAAAAAAGAGGGGAAACAAGTTCTGAATTCACCGGAGGAACAATAATCACCATTGGCTCGTTAGTAGTCCTAATAATTTTCATAATGGGGCTGAACATCATAAGAACAACAGAAGAAAGCGCCTGCCACTTGTCAGTGCTTGAACGCACTTCTGTTCCGGGAGTTTTAGAAAAATATATTCCTCTAAACTGCCCAACAGAAAAAATTTGCCTTACATCTGGAGAAGACTGCCCCCAATTCGCCGGCTTCAAAGAAATTAGAAAAGAGAAACTACCATCGGACGAAGAAGAAGCTGCACAAGAAATCTCAGAAGAAATTGCAGAAGCAATGTACTCCTGCTGGCTCAACATGGGCGAAGGAAAACTCGATTTGTTTAGCAGCACAGACAGAAATTTCTTAGAACAATACTACAAAAAAAAGAAAACTTCATGTGTCATCTGCGACAGAATAGCAATCCATCCTTCAGTTTCAAACGAAGTCATACAAAAGATAGACATGAAATCTTACTTAGAAACTAAATCTCCGGACAGCTCTGGAATTTCATACGCAAGAAAGATGACAAACAACCAGCTTGGCACTTACCCAAAAGAACTCTCAATTAACACAAACCCGGAAACAGGGGAGAGAACAAATGAAATAGCAATTGTCTACTCGCAGATTATAATTGAACCGCTTGAAGCAGAAAACAGAAGAGAATGGTATTTAGGACTTGCAGGTTATCTTGCCAACAAAGCATCAGATTATCAAAAAATGATTGACAGCCAAATTGTCGCAGCGCAATGCGGAGAACTTTCCTCAAAAGGCGCAGAATTAAACAATGGCTGTTCAATTATCACAGGCATAGACTTCAACAACCTGGCAATTCTCGACGATTATTGCGGAAGAATCGAGTCAAGCAGGGGGGAATAAAATGAAAAAAAAGATGTTTCAAAAAACTGGCAGTTCTTCCAGATTTTACATTAATCCCATTTTTCCCAAAAATAAAAAAGCACTTTTGATGAAAAAAGTGACAGCCCTTGTAATAGCTTTAATTGGAATCTCTCTATTTATCATAGCCCTCTATAAAATATTCACAAATCAACCAAGCACAACAGAACATGAAAACGCAGAAAGTTTTCTAAATGAAGTCGTAGCAAAAATAAACAGTTTCCCTCTAGACCAAACCTACCCTCTCAACATTCAAGGATTTGAAGGAGCAGATGATTGGGTATTAGTCGGCTACTCAAAATCAGTTCCTCCAGACGATAAGCCGCAAGTCTGCTTCACAGACACATGCATCTGCACCTGCCAGTCAGGAATCTGTGAATCAGACGAAACAACAAAATGTGAACTAATAGAGATAGAATCAATAAGATTCATAGACAGAAAATACAAATACGAGTCGCCGAGAGTTAACCAGCTCTTTATTGAAGAACAGTTTATGAAGTTTGAATTTTCAAAGAACTCAACAACAATTAAAATAACTCATCTAAGAAATGATAACACAAAAAACTAAAGTGCTGATTAACGGATGCTGGAGCGCAGAACCCGCAGGAGGTTATGCAAATGAAAAATAAAAGGGCCCAAGGAGAAGATTTGCTCTGGAATTATGCCGTCTACTTAGTTCTATTCGGCTTAGTTGCAGGATTATTTATAACTGCCATTTACCACCAAAAAAACGGCGCAGCAATTTACGAAGACTTTTACGCAAAAGAAATCTCAAAATTAATCAACATAGCAAAGCCGGGCGACGTGATAACAATAGACGTAAAGCAAGCGTCAGACGTCGCCTTTGACAATAAAGTTCTTTCAAAAAGCGAAACCTTTGTCATTGACAACTCAAAAAAACAAATTTGCGTAAAACTAGGACTAGGAAAAAGAACCTGCTATTCTTATTTTAATGACGTGGCTGTAACCAGAGAACTCAAAACCGGAGTTCTTGACTCAACCCTTTTAATATTAGAAATAAAAGAACCCTTGCCAGAAGAATGATAACGCAAAAAATGTCAAATAAACCAAATGAAAAAATGATTAATTATAAATCAATTCATAACCACTCATTCAGATTTCATATTAACCATCTTCCCAACTTAAACTTCAATAGCAGATTAATGGATGTCAGAGGTTCCAGAAAAACGATAACGCGAAAACAAGAGAACAAATTAATGGCTGCTGGATTCACTCGTTTGCGAACTTGTTCGCGAATGAGGTTGAGCTGCGAAGCAGTGATGCCCAAACCCCGTCGGCAGATGTTTCTGCAGATGCCGAGAGTGAGCACAGTGAGCTCCAGGAGGTTTTGGTTATGAACCGCAAAGCAGCTGACGACCAAATAATGGTTTTTGTATTCTTCATATTAGTCTTTATAGTCGGAGCAGGGCTAATGGCTGGAGTATTCATGTTCTTCGGCTCAGAATATGACATCAGAAAAACAGACGCAGACATCTTAAACTATAGAATACAAAAATGCATCTCGGAAAATCCCGAAATAACGGATAACATTCAGAATCTCCTGGATTCCTGCCAGTTAAATAAAGAAACAATCGAAACAAATTATCAGATACTAATTTATCTTGACGAAACAATAATTTACGGACAGGAAAACCTTCTTGCAGAATGCACACTTGGAGAAAAAAATGCAGACTACCCAAAATGCTCTAATTCTCTTGTTGATGTCGAAGGCAAAAATGTGAAAATAATAACCGGAGCAAATCAAAAAGGAGCAAGGGAGACAGTACAATAACAATGATAACGCAAAAACCAAAGAGCAAATTAATGGATGCGGGATTCACCAAAACCCGCAGGAGGTTTTGGTTATGAAAAAGAAAGCAATCGCAATGACCCTAGCATCAATTTTCGCGCTTTTCATAATCGTGATTCTCTTGATACTTTACCTGTCTGTAACAGGAGTTTTTTCAGCACAGAAATCTTTCGCATTTCCAAAACCCTATTCAATAAACTCAAAGATAACTCAAAACTCTCTCCCGCTAAAAACTATCAGTATTAAATTTCACGACGGTTCAGCAAAAGATATGCTTGTCATAGACGCAATTTCTTTGTGGCTCGAGAAAAGAGATATTCGCCCGATACCAGGAAATGCCATTACTGATGAAAGCATGGCCGGCGCCTTAAGACCCCTAGTAAACGAAAACGCCCCTTGCCTTTTCATCAGCGACAGACAAATTATCTCACCATCAGGAGAAAGCAAATTCATCTTCGTCGGATGGAAACTAAACGAACAGGGCGCTTCAGAAAGATTCACAGATTACCTGGCGAGAGAACATTATGAAGAAAAAATCATCTTTGTCCCGATGGAAGTAAATGGTGAAACAAAAAATCTAAGATTCTATCTCGACAAATGCAAGGAGGAACAATGATAAAAAACAAAAAAGCCCACGTTCCAACACTTCTCTTGGCGCTTTTGACTCTCATCTTGATAATACTCGCTTTAGTAATATTCAAATCATTTTCAAACAGCCTCAACTCCCGTTCAGAACTCTACTCTGAATTAATAGAAAAAGTAGAATTCCAGGAACAGTATATAACTGCGAAAGCAGAATTTTTCATCTCCAAAACAAAACAAAAATCAGAAATCCAACGCCTCGCCGGAGAAAAGCAGTACATTTATCCTGGGACAGAACAATTTTTCATAAGACTAGAAAACGGAGAATTTGAATTCTACTTAGATTCAACAACAAACAAATACGTTTTTTCAATGCAAAACATTCTCTTAACTGCAAAAGAAGATGACTTCAATAAAATAGAAAGAAACTTCACTTTAAATTTAGAAATCCCAATACCTCCTCAGCAAAACCCTCTCGGCCCGATACTTCAGCCATTCTAAGGCACATCAATAAACAAGAGATAAGAATGATTAATATAAATCCAACCGAAATAATCCATAGTCCTGTCTGATTTTACCGAGATAATTATGATTGCAGTTCTAAAACAGATTTCTGACAAGGCGCATTCTAACAAAAACATTTATAAAATAACATTAACTTGATTACACATGCAAAAGAGGATGAATAAAAAAGCACAAGACCTTTCAATAGGCACGCTTATCCTGATTGTCTTAGGAATCATTGTCTTAGTCCTTCTCATCCTCGGATTTGCCCTCGGCTGGGAAAACCTCTGGGAAAAAATTAATATTTTCGGCGGTTCAACTTCCATCGGCGACGTAGCAACTGCGTGCAATTTAGCGATAACAACCCAGGATAAATATTCTTTCTGTAATGATTTCGCTAAAATAAAAGTGAATAACGAAGCCCAGTATATTAACTGCCAAGACGACAGAGTCAAACCAAGCTTAAGTGGGGAATTGTCCTGCGACGGAAATCCTGCACAAACAAAATGTGAAGAACTCATTAATGCAAAAACAGATAACGCTGACAAAAAAGAAATTTGCGATAACATCAAAGTAAACAACGTGTTATGCTCAATACAAGCAGGCACAATGTGTGCATCAATACCAGATACTGATTAATCCCCCCATTAATAAAATGAACACCAAAGCCATCGAACTCGCAATTTCAACATTAATCCTAATCGTCCTGGGAGTTTTAGTATTAATCGGATTAACTTACGTCCTGACAAATGGATTTGAAACTCTAAAATCTTCCTCAGAACCTTTCCTTGACACAACCCAATCTTCTTCAGTAAAACAAGCCTGCTCGCTCGCCTGCTCCAATGAAGACAAATTAACATTCTGCTGCGAAGAATATGACGTAGACGAACTAAAAATAAAATGCACAGATAAAAGATTAGAAATATCCTGCCAATTAAACTGCGAAGACTTCGCATGTGACTAAAATGCCACGCGACGACCCATCCCAAAGGAGAAAAACAAAGCGAGACAAAAAAGCCAAAGCCCTCTACAACAAATACAAAAAAGGCGGCAGGTTCCGTTCTTCCAAAATAAAAATATCAAACGAAAATAAATAATTAACCTGCCCAAGCCCGCCCCTAACTCCTCCTGTAACCAACCACCCCCCCCCCCC
>Ga0209542_10005950_pt1 | contig 24024 bp, 31 predicted proteins | sample RifCSPhighO2_01_FD_184028 | JGI IMG/M metagenome (GOLD analysis project Ga0209542, IMG submission 184028) | Soil microbial communities from Rifle, Colorado - Rifle CSP2_plank highO2_0.1 (SPAdes) (version 2) | ecosystem: Environmental > Terrestrial > Deep subsurface > Rock core/Sediment ...
CTGTCCATTAGCCGAAGTGCATTCTTGCTCGCTGATTCCTTGTATTGAGCACGTACTAGCAGAATAGACCGCAGTCACAAATACAGTAGCAAATCCATCAATACACTGTGTGGGTGTGCTCGACCCATAGGTGCAGGAAGCAGGCTCACAATTCCCCCCGCCAGGCACGGTTCCTTGAAACTCTTTTCTAAACAGGCATGCACCACTCGTTTCACTTGTACCGTTCCATGCGCAGCTGCAAGAAACAACAGCTCCGTTATAATAAATTCCGCATGCAGGGTCTATATTCCGTCCGGCATTAGCCGAGCTGTTTGACAGCCGATACGGGTCATTCGTGCACATCGTACGGTTGGTATAATCGCTGCATTGCGTCATGTTCGTTTGTCTGCATCCTGGATTTGCGCCTATCGAGCACGCATATCCTGTCGGACAGCAGTCCCCCGCGTTTCCCGCAATCCCATCTGCACCGGCACATCGTTCGGAGTTCATGGTAGAATGACGCCCAATTTCCTGACCTGTGTTCGGATCATATTCAACAAATGTACGTCCGTTGTCAATGCATTGGTCGCCCCCAAGCAGAGTGAAAACGCGGCTCGTCGAACTTAATAAATTAATAATTCCCCCAGAAGCGTCAGTGTAATTAAGCTGCAAATTAATTTGCTTATCAAATGAGCTGGCAGATGCGCCCCCAAATCTTTTCACAATAGACACTCTATCCAAACCATCCATGCCGCTACCTGTATCTCCGTCATTAAACGACCAGTCAAAATAGAGCGTGTTGAATCCCTGAGGAGTATTTTGAATAGTAAGAAATGGTTGCGCACAACCAGGAGGACTGTTTTGCGTTTGTGCTGGGCAATTTCCTGCCAGACACGCAACAGTCGGGCATTGACCTGCTCCGCTATTGACTGCATAACTATCGCTTGCGTTCACGCGCACCCAGAGTGACTCGTTAACAATTGTCTGCTTATGAAAAGGCTGATTGATATAGGCGAGCGCGCCCGGGCTTGCCACAACCAAAATCGCCGCCTGTACTTCATGCGCTGCTCCCAGACTATCTGTAACGCGAAGCGTCACAGTCTTTTGTCCTGCACTTGTAAATGTATAAAAGAATGAGGGGCTCGTATTTTCATAATTATTTTCAGTTATGGTCCAGCGATACGATAGAGGGTCCCCGTCAGGGTCAAAACTGCTCTGATTGAACAACACAACCGTATTTTTGAAGTACACTCCTCTATGAACAGGTGCGATGATTGTAGCATTTGGTCTTTGATTGGGCGAGCTTACCAGATTTATATCCACAATCTCGCTGCGATTAACCTCTGAAGAAAGAAGGCGATTAGTCGTATATGCCTTGAAATAAAACTCGAGCGGATTAGGTTCACTTTCTCCTATCTGCGCATCACTATCCCGAATAAGGTAACTTGTCTGCACGCTGCCATCGCTCGCAGTCAAAGCCGTCAGGCTGCGAATAAAGTCATCAGGTGTAGGGTTTAATCCAGAGTCATCTTCCCATATTTCGAATGTGATATTTGTGTTAGAAGCGAACTGTGTTGAGGCAAATAATGTGACAGTTCGATTGACATATGTCTCTCTATTCACACTTCTTCCGATTTTAATCCCCTGACCGTTTCTCCATTCGAGCGAGCTGAAGTTTGCTTCAGAAGAAGGCGGAATCGTTCCGACGTTGCAGCACAAGCGATAGCTTCCTGCGCCAGTATACGTCCCAGGAATGCCAACATGCGCATTTGTATTCGCAGAAAGTGAGGCAATCTCAACCTTTCCCGGCGAACATGCCGAAGTCTGGACAATGCACGACAGCCCTGCGAAACACACTCCGAAATTGTAAGTAGACAAGGAGGGTATCTGGGCGTGCGCATTGCTCGTCTGGCTTAGTTTGAGAATAGGCGGGTTGCTAGCCCCGCAGACACGATTCGCTATACCGGTAAACGTCCCAAAATAATCGTCAAAGCAGATATCTGTGCCATAATTGCCTGTGCCGCTCACGAGCTCAGCGTGCGCATTGCTTTGCGATGAAATGCGGAAAATCTGCTGGTTAACCGAACAGTCGTAATCTGCTGCAGATATCAGAGGCATAGGGAGAAAAACCAATGCAAACAAAACTAAAAAACAATTCCACCAATTCATAACTCTGCCAGATAAAACAACTTTATAAAGATTGTGCGCCGACGATTAGTTTAAGCGGCAAACTAAGTTTATTCAAGCAACATCGCGATTATCTGAAGTCCGATTTCCTCGTAAATTTTGACCTCGCGAGTTTTAATTTTTCTTTCAGGGTGGGGGCGAGCATAAGCAGTTATTTTTAGATTTTAAAATCGAAAGGTTTATATACTTCATATATATAAGATATTTATACAGAATATATAGATATAATAAAATGGTACAAGCAATGATTGAAATTTCCAATGAAGCTAATCAAATTTTGAATATAGTTAAAGCCAGATATAACCTGAAGACTAAAAGTGAAGCTATTGCTAAGATAGTTATAGAATGCGGAGCAAATATTTTAGAGCCTGAATTAAGACCCGAATACTTAGAAAAATTAAGAAAAATTGAAGAAGAAGGCTATGGAGAAACATTTAATTCTATAGGGCAATTAAGGAAGAAGATAGAAAAGAGGTAAAATGCCAAGAGGTTACAAGACAAGCAAAGAGTTTGATAGGATTCTTGCTAAACTTCAAAAAAAAGACAGGCAACTCTATGAAAATCTTCTAAATAAAATGAATGAAGTTTTGAATAGTGCAGATATAGAACACTATAAAAATTTAAGATATGACCTGAAAGAATTCAAGAGAGTTCATGTTGGGCATTTTGTCCTTGTTTTCAAATTTGACAAAATCAACAATCTTATATTATTTTCGGATTTTGACCATCATGATAAGATTTACAAGAATTAGTTTATTTCAGAGAGGTGGAAGCTACGACCATTTTATAAGAGAGATTGCCCGCTCGCTTTTTGTTTCTTTTTTCTAAAAAGAAAATGGGGGAGTTCCGTTATTTTGCTTCTTTTTCTAAAAGAAGATTCCGATAAAGTTATAAATATGTTATTTCTTAAAAACGCATGGTAGAAGAAAGTAAATTCAAATGTCCTTTATGTAGTTCTTCTTTAACAGAATCAAGATATTATGAAATTGTGGGCGTCTGGGAAGAAAAAAAGAAATTTGAGAAAGAGTTAAGGCAAAAAATTGAATCTGTAAAAAAGGAACAGGAAAAATTAATTAAAGAAAAAGAACAGATAAAAAAGAAATTTGAAATTGAAAAAAAGACCGCCATAGAGAAAGCAATAAAAACTGCTGAACTTACTGCACAAAAAAATGCTCAAAAAGAACTTCTTGCTATAAAGAAAGCTAATCTTGAAGTTTTAATGAAACAAAAGAGAGAATATTTAGAACTAAGAAAGAAAGATTTAGAGGCTGGCAAAATTAAAGAGAAAGAATTTTTAGCTCTTAAAAAAGAGAAAGAGGATATTATTAAACAAAAAAAGAAAGAAATCTTAGAAGCCACAAAGAAAGCTCATGATGAAGGTGTAGAAAAACAGAAAAAAAGATTTGAACAAGTAAATAAAATTTTAGAGAAGAAAGTAAGTGAAATAAGTATTAAAGATAAACAAATTAAAGAACTTCAAGAGCAACTTAAAAAAGGTTCTACACCGCAATTAGAAGGAATAATTTTAGAAGTAGAATTAGTAAAAGAGTTAAAAAACAAATTCCCCCATGATAAAATTGAACACCATGGAAAAGGCGGAGACATTCATCATTATGTAGTTTGTGAAGGAAAAGAAATAGCCATGATTGTTTATGAATGTAAGAAAACTCAAAAATTCAATAAGAGTTATATTACTCAAATAAAAAATGATGTTATAAAAAATAATGCTAATTATGGGGTTTTAGTGACTCTTGCTTGTGATAAAAAACAATCTCAATTTTGGGTTGAAAAAGATATTTTAATTGTCCACCCCTTCGGAGCCCCATATATTGCAGAGGTTTTAAGGAAGAGTTTAATACAGCTTTACTCCTTAAAGTTAAGTGATAAAGAGTTAGGTGAAAGGGCAAAAAAATTATTAGAATACATAAAGAGCAACAAATTTAGAAATTCAGTTAAAGATAATATTGTTCGTGCTAAAGAATTATATGAATTGCTAAATAAAGAAGTGGAATATCATAAAACTCTTTGGGAAAAAAGACACGAACACTATAATGCGATAGCTCAACAATCTAAAAAGATAGAGGAAGATTCTAAGCAAATTGTAGGAGAAGATTTGGGAGAAGAAGATTTAGAGCAACCTTTAGTAGAATTAAAGCCACGAAAAAAGAAAAAACAAGAGATTTATAATTAATCAAAATGAAAGAAGTGGAAATAAAGAGAATAAACGAAGAATTGATTAATCTTAACAAAAAACTTAAAGAGAGTCGCGAAGATTATATGAAAAGCGTTAAATCAATTAAGCAGATAAAAGAAGAAATCTGGGAAAAGAAAGAAGAATTAAAATCACTTACTTCAAGAAAGAGTTCTGATTCTAATCAGGTTATATCCAACAAAGATTTAATAACTAAAAATATTGAGAAGATAGAAAAAGGCGAGGAACTTACAGCTTCTATTCCACAATTAAATGATTTATCAATATTAGAGTATGGAATTGGTATTTCTGATTTAATTAAAATAAGGAAAGAAAAAAGGGTTGAAGAGAAACTAAAAAAAGATAAAATAGAAGAAGATAAAATAAACTTTGAGAAACTCAATAAGAAGGAAATAAAAAATAAGTCTTTTTCTAAAGTAAGAAAATCAAATGTTCTTGGAGACTTAGACCTGTCATGGATTAAGATTTAACAAAATGGACAAGGGCAGAAAAATTAAATTGAAAAATCTTAAAACATACTTTTATAAATAAATAATTTTTATTATCTCTATGCCAATCCACACAAAAGAACAATGGAAAGAAAAAACGCTTGAATTTTTGAAAGAGAATAGTGATAGAATTATGTCAATAAAGGATATTTGTAATGTATATGGATTAATTCCAATAGAACTTATTGAAGCTATCGAAGAATTAGAACGAGAACGAAAAATAGAAATTGTTTGGGACGAAAAAAATAAGAAATGGTTAAAACACAAATCTGTTTGAGGTACTATTATGTTGAATCAGCTTAAAGAAGTAATTAGAAATGCGGAAAATGCTATTAAAGAAAGCCTAAAGATAGACATTGTTCATAACCGAGTTTTTGCTTCTGTTGAAACTTTGTTTTATGGAAATTTGCTAACTAATTTTGAATCTAATCTCATACAAGAAAATTTTGATGAGTTTAAAATTTCAAAAGAAGAACATAAAGAAATTATTAAGAATTTCAAAGGAATATTTAACAAGGCAAAAAAAGCATTGGAAAAAACAGAAGGCATTACAGAAGAAGATTACAACTTGTTTAAAGAAAAATTGAAAACAATAAGTCATGGTGGAAGCAAGTTTTTATTAGAATTAGAAAAAGCTATGGAATATCAAGGTTGTAAAAAAGAGATTGATAAGTTTAAAGAAAAAATAAAATCGATGGGTAAAAACCTTAAGATAGAAAAGAAAATTGAAAAGGGAAAAGTAGGCATTTCTTTAGGATACGAATAAGGTAAGAAAATATGGAAGTTCTAAATTTATTCGGACTTCTTTTTTCTATCTTGGGAGTGGTTTATCTTGCTTTTGGTTTTAGATTTGGAAAACCAAAATATATCGAAGAGGGATATACTTATGAATTTGACGGAAAAGAACCATTAGTTTTATATTATGAAAATTCTTTTTTGAGAATTGTTGGGTGGATTTGTTTAGGTTTCGGAAACTTTTTACAGATTGTTTCAATATTCTTAAAATAAATAATCTCGGCGAAGCCGACTATCTATCCGAAGGATTAAGAACTCCCCCTAAATGAATAGAAAAATTTGGGAGAGCGAAGCGAACCTTTTATCCTTTGTTAGACAAAGTGCGTAGCATTTTGTTGGTTTTCTCGTTGGTCGGTTAAGAGAAGTTTTTCTCTGAAACGAAGTTTCAGCAAAATGTCCGAAGGACTGCGGGCAATCTCTCACTATCTCGGGTGGGAAAGAAAGAAAAATTAAAATTTGGGCGAAGCCAAGCAACATCGGGCTTAACCGAAGTTTTGACCCCTCGAAAATCCGAGCCTCGAACCGCAGTTCAGAGGTGCGAGGATTTTCAGAGATGGGGCAAAATTTGGACGGAGAAACCTGCAAGGGCTGAGCCGTTAAATCGCTGTTATACGCCCCGAAAGTCCGCAGACTTGAGAATGCAATGTGGTTCGGAGCAAAGCGGAGAAAGTTCGAAAACCCGCCGTTCATTAAGTCGTTGCCCCCTATCTTAAATTATCAATCTCTGGTTGTAGAATATCTATAAGAATCTTCATTTTTTTAACAGCCCACTCTTTAAGTTCATCTGTCATTTTTCCCTCATTTTTCTCTATGTATAATCTCGCCCAACTTTTCCCCCAGTCTTTTTGGAAAATGACTTTTTCGTTAGTTGCTTGTTCAATTTCCGATTTAAACTTTTCAATCTTTTCTATGGCTGTTTTGTTAAAATCTTTATTGCCTTTTTCAAAATGAAGCTCAACACCAAAACTACTTCTTGGTCTGCCGTGGAAACCCCATTCAAAATGTAAACCGCTTATTCCTGTTGGAATTTGGTAGTATGATTTGGGGGTTGGATTGGGATATTGTTTTGGTAGAATAGATTTGAGTTTATTCACTAATTCATTGTAGAAATTAATATATTCTTCTTGTGATAAGGTTTTAGTATGCTCGATATTTTCTTTCTTTTCGGATTCAATGATAAAATCTTTGGCTTCTGGAAGCGGAATTAAAATTGTTGATTCAAAAGCAATAGTATTATTATTAAATTCATAAGGAGTAAGCTTTATACAAGTAATATCAATTCCGAATTTTCTCAACCACAAAACAGAGGCAGTAACTTCAGGTCTATATTTTTTTGACACAATAATTATTCTGGGCTTATCCGATAGTTCTTCAAACTCATCATTTTCTATAAAATCAACAATTTGTTTTTTTGCTTCATCTTCGGTAATTGATTTATGATTTTTCAAGAGGTACTTATGATATCGTTTTACGACATCATTTAAAGTTAAGGTGGAACAGTATGCGGCATATTTTATGGCTTGTAATTCAACACTTTTACCGCTATCATCACGTTTTAGCTCAATTACGACAAGATTGCCATCTTTGTCTACTGCCAATAAATCTAATCTTTCATTAGTTTTATCAAATTTATCGTATTCTGTGGTAATAATCAGCAATTCTTCACCTAGAATACCTGGATAATTCTCAACCCATTTCTCAATATCTTGTCTTTCAAGAATATTATGTGACTTCAAATCAGTCTCGTCATAGGTGGATATTTTCTTTGAATTTTTGTCGTAAGTGAATAACATATTTATCTCCTATTATTAAATAAATAGCTTCTTCTTTTTATATTCTTCGTTTGGGGGCAACGACTTCAACTCATATCTTATCATTTATTAGGCGGGTTTTCGAATTGCGTATAACATCCCATATTTAGCAAAGTTTTCTGAAAGAAAATTTGGGTGAATGAAGTGCAACGTAATGAACTGCTAAATATGTGTTCTGTTCTCCTGAAGACTTGGAAGGACGAGCAATAGATGCAATCGGTTTTATGATAATAAAAATTGCGAAGAGTTTTGCTCCTAATGAAGGGTTGGATGGTGGGGATGTGGATGGGTAAAAATAGGAGCAAAATTGAACAGCACATGAGATTATCATAAGTTTATTTATGATAATATCCCAAGACCGGAGATAAGCATATATTATTAGAATTTAGGCAATCTCCTTACCCCTTGATAACCGCGAGCGGTTTAAGGCGCGCTACAAGTCTTCCCAAACCCAGTTCATGGCTCACACGCGCCACTTCATCAATATCCTTATACGCCGCAGGAGCTTCCTCTACCATTCCCTTCCTGCTTCCTGCCTTCAGGACAACATCATAATCTCGCAGCTCTTTTTCAACGGTTTCTGGTTTTATATGTTCAAGCGCATAGGTTCGTGAAAGAGCGCGCCCAGCACCATGAGCTGTCGAGCTGAAACTTAATTGCTCTGATTCTTTTGTGCCCACAAGGACATAAGAGAATGTTCCCATGCTTCCAGGCAGTATAATCGGCTGTCCGGTTTTTCGGTAGCGGGAAGGCAAATCTTTCTCTCCTGGTCCGAATGACCTTGTCGCACCCTTCCGATGCACGCACACCATTTTTTCCTTCCCATCTACAATGTGCTTCTCAAACTTCGCAATATTATGCGCCACGTCATACATAAGTGCAAGTTTAGCATTGGGAAAATGCGCGCCAAAAACTTTTCTTATTTCATAGGTAATAAGTTGTCTGTTGACGAACGCGAAATTAGCCGCCGCAGCCATGGCAGATAAATAAGCTTTTCCGATATCTGACCTGATGGGCGCACAGGCAAGCTGTCGTTCTGGCAGCGTATCTGGATTGTATTTTTTGCCCATTGCCTGAACATAATCTGAAGCAACCTGATGCCCCAATCCGCGGCTGCCAGAATGAATCATGACAACAATTTGATTTGGTTCGAGCCCAAAGGTTTCTGCTGTCGCACAATCAAAGATTTTCTCAACATATTGTATCTCCAAAAAATGATTGCCTGAACCAAGCGTGCCTAACTGACTTCTGCCTCGCTCCTTTGCCCTATGAGAAACATCTTTAGCATGAGCGCCTTTTATTCTGCCGTTATCTTCACAGCATTCTTTATCCTCTTTGATGGCGTATCCTTTGGCGACAGCCCAGTCCAGTCCTTTCTCCAAAACCTCCTCGAGTTTTTTGTCATCCAAAACAAACTCGCCATTTCTTCCAGCTCCTGACGGCACATGCTGGTATATCTCGTTGATGACTTGCGTTCTCTTTTTCAGAAAACCTTTCTTGTTCAGAGAGCAGGTTAACAAGCGCACCCCGCAATTGATATCAAACCCAATTCCTCCTGGGCTGATAATTCCATCTTTGGCATCAAAGGCAGCCACCCCGCCGACGCAGAAACCATAACCGAAATGCGCATCCGGCATGCCAAGTGAATAACCTACAATTCCCGGAAGTTGAGCTACATTTTGTATTTGTTCAAGACATCTATCTTTCATTATTTTCCCCATCAGTTTATCAGAAGCAAACACCTTTCCAGGTACAAGCATCTTGCCTGTTCTTGGTATCTCCCAGATATAATCGGATATTTTTTTTATCATCTTCCAGCAAGGCAAAATCAGTTTATTAAGATGCGCTTCACGATTCTATACATCCAGCACAACCTGCGCCTCCCAGCCCTTATCGGTCTGGCGTATGTACATGTCCGCATAGGTGGCTGCCTTGACATGACTCATCCCATTATAACTGGACGCCTTGTCTCCATAGACAATAGCCTGAATTCGATTATCTTTAAGAATAACTGCGGCGTCCACCGCAATAAAATCCTCAGCATCAAGCAGATAAATAATCTCATCAAGAAAGGAATACATCAAATCCTGCATGTCCACGCCCTCAACGCTAAACTCTTTTCGCTCCTTCTTTTGTATCCTTTTGCCTTTAGCCACATATGCACAGAAAGCGTGCACTGCTTCAACGAAGAGATGCTCCGCACGCTCGCCATACATGCGCAGCTTGATATCTGCGGTATGTTCAATAAATTCAAATCCTGCTTTCATCTAATTGACTCCCACATAAACAGGCGTATCTTCTTTGGCGAGTTTTGTACGCCCAGCGAGCCGGTAATAACACGCTCGGCAGAGTAAACATTGCCCGGAGTGTAACTGCTCTTCCCGCACGCATCATTCAAATTGCACACGCGCGTCTCAAAAATAAAGTTCTTGCCTTTAAGGCGTTCCGCAATAGTGCGGTTCACATTATCAAGATTTCCTGCGAGAACCTCGCGCCGCGAGCTCATATTAAGTGCAATCTCTTCCAGTATAGACCTCCCCAGCTCTCCCTTGTTCTGTTCAACTGGCGTATGCTGCTGCGTATAAAATACAAACAACGCTGCGAGCACAATCAGCGCAGACACGCTCGCTTCCACAATGCGAATCCACCCCCTCTTCTCCATGAGCACGTTTATGACTTAAAGATTATAAACGTTACCAAACAACAACAGTCATATCTGCAAACGCCATGCTCCCATCTTCTCTCGTGAGACGCACGCGCTTGGTTTGTGCAAACGACTCAACACCCTCAGGGATTTCTCTCGTTGCCTCTATCTTATCCGCTTCTGAGAGCTTCACGATAAAAGCAAAATCAACGCGTCTGGGAAGATTGAATTTCGTTTTCAATTCTTCATAGCTCTCCTGATATGTTCCAGCAAGCGCACGCAACCTCGTTTCGTCAGCTAACTCAAACTCTTCCGAAGTAGAGATGGTATAATTCTCACCAATCACAAGCAGCACAGGATTTTGTAGCGTCGCTCCTTGGTAAGGAAAAGAGCCAAACCGTATCTGAAAGAAGTCATCCACACGACTGAACGCAACACCCTGAGCTAACTGTGCAGATGGAACCTTCTGTCCAAGGCTATCTTCAACATAGACGCCCTCTCCTTCAGCATCACCGCGCCCTAACGGCACTATAACCACAGGAGACGCAACGTCAGATTTTAATGCAATCCCATAGCTAATGCTTCGGGCAGTTACATTATTATTGATGGCATCCATTGCATAGTAAAGCGTGGAATCAAGCAGTCGCTCATTATTGAGCGGGTTGAAAAAATACAAACCAAAGAGCAAGAATCCCACAAACATAGCAAATGAGGCAATGATTTCTATATGACTCATCCCCTTTCTGTCCATTCCACTTATGCGCACTGTGGATTTAAATAGCTATCCGCCTCTTTCTATGTAATGGACAAGCAGAAACTGATATCCTTGATAAAACAAAAGAAAGAACTTGCAGGAGTGGCAGATTCGTATGTGCGTGAAGCACTGGATCGCTACCTCGCACAGCATCCTATTACCTTTCCTTTAGAACCAAAAGACGCTAAACTTATTATCAAGGCTGTGCGCGCGCAGCTCAGACGCGCAACTGGCATGTTCAAGCGCGCGCATACAGAAGGTATTGGCGCTTCCGCGCATCAGTCATCACGCGAGCGCGCTTCTTCCTATATTATGCTCAAGGGCATTATTGCACGCCTCAAACCTGCCTCGATTCTAGATTTAGGATGCGGTCTCAACCCTCTTGCGGTTGCTTCTCCATCAGTTCCTTATTATGCCTATGACATAAACGAAAACGATATCGCACAGGTGCGAACATATCTTTCCAACATACGCAATCCTGGATTTGCACGCGTAGCTGACGTGCAAAAAGAGATTAATTTTCCGCATGCCGCTCTCTGCCTCATGTTAAAACTGGTTGACCTGCTCGACACACATGGCCATAAAAATGCAGAGCGTCTGATGGATAAAGTTTCATGCAACTATCTCATCGTTAGCTTCTCCACAAAAACGCTTTCAGGCAAGCTCATGCGCCACCCGCAGCGCGGCTGGATTGAGCGCCTCGCCCAGAGAAAGGGCTGCACCTTCAGCAAGTATGCAGCCGAAAACGAGCTGTTTTATCTTATTGAGAAGCACAATAAGAAGATTTAAATAACAGTTATAACAATGTTATAACATGGAATTAGTTAAGCCGATTGTTAGATTGGGGAATTCAGCAGGCGTAGTCTTGCCTAAGGAATGGCTTCATGGCGAGGCAAGAATAACACTTTTAAAAAAACCAGATAACCCAAAAAAAGCGGTGTTAGATATTATCGAACCCTATCTTTCCTCGATTATAGGAGTTTATCTTGTAGGGAGTTATGCCAGAGGAGAGCAAGCCGAAAAAAGTGATATTGACGTGCTTGCCATTACGACCAGCATCAACAAGCATCTGAGACGGGCGAACTACGACATAACTCTCGTTTCTAAGGATAATTTGGAAGCAACCCTGAAAGATAACATCCTGCCACTATTACCCATGATAATGGAAGCGTCGGCAGTTATCAACGCCCCCCTGCTTGCAGAATACAGGAAGACTCCTATTACAAAGCACAACTTGAAATGGCATATCGAAACAACAAAGTCAGCTTTAAAATTAGCGCACATTTCGTTACAGCTTGCGAAAGAAAACAAGGATAGAATATCAGACAATATCGCCTATTCATTAGTCTTAAGATTACGGGGGGCGCATATCGTTGATTTTCTTATGAAAAATAAAAAAACAACAACCGCCACCCTACGCAAGTTGATAGAAGATGTTACAGGCTCGCTTGAAATATATAATGCGTATCAGCGTTCAAAGGCAGGCTTGAGGGCAAAGAAAGTTATACCTTTGAAAGAAGTAGAAGCATTGCACTCTAACATAGTACGCATGATTGCGGAACAAGAAAAATGGATAAAAAGAAACGGTTAAAAAAAATAGAGAGCCTGAAAAAGCAAGTAGAAAAGCATAGGCAGAAGATACGGGATTATGATGGAAAGAAAAAATATCTTCTGGAGTACTGGAATAAGGAGATACGCGGATTTGAAGCTGAAATCCACGATGAAGAAAATAAGCTCGACGGAGAAAGTTAAATTTTACTTCCTATTCGGGAAAGAAAACCTGAGGAGAAATTAAAGCCCTGCGCTATATATCGTTAAAACTCTCTTTGAATTCGCACTGCGATGGGACTATTTAACGGATTATGGCAACCAAAGAATAGCCCACCGACGCCTGCTCGCACCATCTCTATTTCATCCCCCATTGCGCAGTACGTTCTAATATGTCTTGTTGAATCCATTGCTGGAGAGTCGCCCTCCTGATACTTATACGGCATCGGAATATCTCCCGCCTTAATATCGGGCAATACAGGTCCTAAATAGCTCATGCGAGTTCTCTTAGACTTGGGATGTTCCTGTATGCCTGTTCCCTTGCCCGCATACAAAATCCAAACAACATCTCGCGCATCAAACCGCCGTGCTAAAGAGACACCTACGCGATCAGAACCGTTTTCATGCATAAGAGGTAATGAAACAAGCCGACTATATTCGAAATCAACTGCATCAAGCAGTTTAGCAAGATGAGGATTGGTCGCAGGATTGCACTGTTCTTCCAGATTCATCTCAAAATCATTTTTAACAGATATATAAATCCTTCTTACTACTTGAGCCCGATGGTTATACCAATGTTTTTCTCAGAGAAAAACATTAGCTCCAGACGTTATCAGAAAGGCCAGCAAAGTGAGTATAATCGAGTGTTTCAGCCCTGCACGTATGCTGCCTTCTGCAATCTTGCCAATAGTCAGCCCAGCAAAGAACCCCTGCGCCAGCAGCAGATATAAAAACGGTCGGGCGAGCGACTTTGTTGCTTCAGCCGAAGCTGTAGGCGCCCCTGCTACACTATCGAGACTTCCTATCGAAGCAATGTTGCCAACTCCGGCAGTCAAGGGCAGAATCTTGAATTGCATGACAAGCATAATGCCTACAAAGATAAAGAAAATGATATATCCTTCAACAACAAGACTTGATACAGAAGCCTTGCGCTCGCGCTTGAGCTTCTCAATCTGATAAATAGCTTCCGCTGTCGAGTCCAGGATGCGGTTGATATCTCCTCCTGCGTTCTCGGCTTCGCGTATAAGCGTGACCGCGCGTCTTACAACGACGCTGTCCACATCATTGGCAAAAGTCTCAAAACATCTTCCAATTGGGATGCCAAGCAATATTTGGTTGGCCAGCTTCTTGATGTGAGGCGTCAATGTCCCAAACTCCTTTCCACTCATATTTATAATGCTCTTTCCGATAGGCGTCCCAGCTTTAACGCTTTCTGCAAGCGACCGAGCGAACTCTAAAAATCGCTCGCCTCGCTCGCGTTCAGTTTTGCTCTCAAGAATCAGCCCAGTGAGGAAAGGCAAAACAACAACAACAACAGCCACTCCAAGCAAGAACGGAAAAAGGGGCTCTCCGAGAAGGAATCCTACATCTATCCCTGCAATCGCAATAGACATCACGATGCCTATCCAATGTGTTTTAGTAAGTTTCATTTTCAATAGCTCGGTTGGCGGATGCTCAATATCCACAAAAATATGATGTTAACAATGGCCACAATAAAGATAATCAACAGTGTCATCTGGTTAACGCCCAGCCCGACACCGATTCCTGAAACTGAAATCATAACAAGCAGAAGCAGCAAAATCATGGGGGTTGCAATCACTATGCTGATATAAAGGTCCATAAATGTCTCAGCGACTTTAGTGAAGTTCTCGCGCTCAATGCGATAGTTAAGCAAGAGCGTCTCAGCGCGCTTCTCGAAAAAGGTGCGCATATTTCCTCCAGAGGTTATGGCTGAAGCCATGCCTCCTAATAGCTCGGAGAGCTTCTGGCTTGGTGTAATCCTTGCGATATTCTTGAGTGCGGTAATCAAATCATATCCGTACACATTTATCTGATTAATGACTTTTCTTATTTCTCCCTTAGTGTGAGGATATTCCTTGCTGAGTCCAACAATCCTGAATATCTGCGTTGGTTCAACTCCGCTGCCCGAAATAGATCCCATGTGAATCACGACAAAGGGCAGCTCGCTGTCAATGCGTGAAGAAAGCGAACGTCGTTCAATCGAGGGATAAATGTACAGCGCGCCAAACGTTATCGCAGGAGGCAGGAGAAGCGCGCTCAAAGTTATGGCTACGCGAGTTAGCAGAGGCGCGCTGTTTGACATAATAAATGGAGCAGTTATAGATATACTAAAAAACCAAAAGAATGCTGCCAAAATCACACCCAAAAATCCCGCAACAAATGTCGTGAAGAATATGATGGACACATACGATGCAGTGAGGACATTCAGGTTAGCCTTGCGTAAATCCAAACCGAGATCTTTGAACCGGCCGTTGCTAATGCTATTTTGTGCCTGTCCGAGGAAGATTAGATTTGAGAGCCTCGCATAAGGATTTGAGCGCGAATACGCGTCCTCTGATTGCGCAATAAATTTTGGTCTTTTTCTTATCTTTTCCAAAAGACGCTCACTTATTTGCAGTTGTTCAAGAAACTCTTCTTTGTCCTCTGAACGCAGAGCCACGCACTGTTCTGGTTTCTTAACGATTACGCGCTCAATGCCCAACAGGCGTTCTTTGTCAGCTAGTTGTTTGGCAAGAGACACGCTCCTCACCATCTGCGGAAGAGAATCGTTGATGAGTTTCAGGCGCGTCAGAGCAGACCGAAGGGTTTCCCTAATCATAAATGCTTCTTCCTGCGAGCCAGATTCATCAAACGAGATGAATGTCTCTATCTGTCGCGCGAGGTTAATCTCGTTTTCTACATTATTCTTTATATCGCCAATCATGTAATGGAGGCAATGCGCCGTTGGAGCGCGAGAATCTCTTTTTTAATTTCTTCAAGACGGACCATATCTCTCGCATTATATGCCTCTTCAAGCTTGAGCACCGCGCTTTTAAGCGTACGCACCAATTGCGTCAGAAGCAGCGCATTCGACCAATCCATAATCTGAAAAACCAAATCATGTTTATATATCTATGTCGGGGACGGTACTGCCAAGATAGCATTATACTAATATCCTTGACAAATTTGATTATAGTCGGTTGTGACGATGCGACCAGCGAAAGGCTTATAAGTAAGTAAGTACATGTAAGAACATGAAAGACAGAAAACGCATGAAGAAAGTAAGAAAAAGAAAAATACACTCCATTCAAAAACAGATAGATAAACATCAGAAAAAGATTGAAGGAGAAATTGGAAGATTAGACACGACTAAAGATTATTGGAAAAAAGAAATTGATGATAAATTTTTAAAACAAATTGAAGAAGATGAAAACTATTTGGAGAAAAGATAATGGAAATCCAAATAAAAAGAGCGGTTAAGGCAGGAAACTCCTCAGCCGTTATACTGCCCAAAGCATGGCTGCATAAGGAAGTACGGGCCGAGCTAGTAAAAAAAACTCAGGAAATAATACTTGTCGAAGTTATTGATATTTTAAAAAAGTATCTCAAGCTTGAGAGCGTAATAGGAATTTACCTTGCAGGAAGCTATGCGCGGGGAGAGGAAGATTCCACAAGCGATATAGACGTGCTGGTTCTGACGCGAGGTATCGATAGAGAAATGATTGCAGAAGGAATGTATAATCTATTTATAATTTCGTCTGACTTGCTGCAGCAAAAATTAAATCAGGATTTGTTTCCTATTGGACAAATGATAAAAGAAGCCAGGCCACTGCTAAATTCGAATTATCTTAGCTCACTAAAAGTTAAGATAACCAAAAGAAATATACGGTGGTATCTTGAAACCACCGAAGAAAAATTAAAGATGCTTAAGCAAATTATAGATTGGGCGCGGCATGGAAATAAGAATTATCTTGGTGCTCGAATAGCGTACACGCTTATCCTCAGAATAAGAACATTGTATATCATCAACAACTTCATAAAAAATGAGAATTATTCAAAAATAGATTTTATACGTCTCATAAAAACTATTTCTAAAGGAACCAACGCGTATAGAGGGTATCTCACTTTTAAAAATAATCTTGAAGAAAGGCAGGATATAACTTTAGAAGAAACCGAGAGATTGTATAATTATTTGAAAAATCAGTTGAAAGAATTACAAAAACGGACTTTAACGGATTGAGCTATGGCTGTCTGCAGGAAAATTCCCTAACCTGCGTTGTTTGAACAGCATTTCTGACATCAGGAAAAGCCACTGTTAAACCACGCCATACCGAGCGAGCACTGCCGCAGGATCGCGATAATATTCATTAACAATCTCCTGCATTTCTGTAAAACCGAAAACTTTGCGTTGATAAAGCGTGTAGAGTAGCCGCGCGCGCTTCACAAACTCCTCTTGCAGCTTAGGCAGCGAAATGCCAAATCTGGCAGATATTTTTTCAAAGACCTTGCTCTGTTTCTTAAAATAGAAAATATCCTGCGCAGGATTCCAGACAAAGGGCGTGTTAACCAATGCTGTTCCTTGCCCGTCAATACTTATAACCTCAACAATCTCACGCAGACGTCGCGTGTGCTGGTTGTTGAGCAAAGCGTGCGCCATAATAACCACGCAATCAAGCGAATTCACAAGAGTCGGAGAAAGGCTAATCGGCGGTGTTTGCAGTCTTCGGATAAGCGTGTCAAGAGAGTCCGCGTGAATAGTGCTCATTGACGAGTGGCCTGAAGCCATGCCCTGAAAGAGAACGAACGCTTCCTTGCCTCGAACTTCTCCAACAATTACATAGTCTGGATTTTGCCTGAACGAGTTCTTAAGAAGGTCAAATAGGTCAACTTCTCCAACCTTTCCAGTGCCGATAGAGGTGCGTGCGACTGCAGGCAGCCAATTCTCGCGCGGCAGATTTATCTCTCGCGTATCTTCAATGGAAATGACGCGCGCCTCGGGCGGGATAAAGAATGCAATCGCGTTGAGCAATGTTGTTTTTCCAGACGACGTGCCTCCTGCAACCATAATATTTGATTTGTACTGAAGCAGCAGCCAGAAGTACGCAAGCATCTCAGGACTAAGCGTATTCATGGCAAGCAGCTGTGTCGGGGTCCAAGGCACTTGCGTAAACTTGCGAATTGTAAAAGTCGGACCGCGTGAAGTAACATCTTTCGTGTAGGTCGCGTTGATTCTGCTTCCGTCGGGAAGAGTGCCGTCAAGCAATGGCTGAGCATACGAAATATAGCGCCCGCATCGTTGCGCAAGCTTCTCAACGAAAGAAGCAAGCATCTCCATATTCTTGAACTGCACATTGGTTCGCAGATTGCGGTAAACACGATGCACGATATAGAGCGGAGCATTCGCACCATTGCATTCAATATCTTCAATAAAATAGTCGCGCATCATGGGGTCAATCTGGTCAAATCCTATAAAATCGCGATAAATATAATAGAACAATTTTGTATAGCTATCTTCAGGGACTCTAAGATTCAATTCATCAATAATCAATCGTGCTGTTTTGTCAATGTAAATTATCATTGCCTCAATAGTCTTCTCTACCACGACATTGATATTCACCAGCTCAAGCATGGCCTCTTCAATAGCATCAAGACTGACCCGCTCTTCCGGTTTGAGAACTGGTTCTTCAATCTCATACATCAACTCTCCAGCTTTAGAATCCCAGTAAATGTGTGCATTTGCATACGGAGAAACTAACGAATAACGAATATCCACTTTCGTTTTGTCAGCATTCCTAGCAAGCGCCGGAATCGGAGGACTTAAATTGACATGTATCGCCATCTTTCCCGTCGTTAAACGGGCGTTTTGTTATTTAAACTTATCCTTCGGAAAGTTCCCTGAAAATAATCGTGGGCACGCCATTATCGTCATTAGTGCCCTGATTAGTAAACGAAAACCTATAAGGCACAGAGGCCGAAGAGTATTTCCGAACACTATTATTATTAGCGTAGTCAAGATTAAAGGCGTAGTCTATAAATAGCGTTATTCTATGAACTCCTTTAGTTTTCGGCTCAGTAAATATAGTTATTCTCCCAATTGACACGAGTTCGTTGGGCTCAGAATAGGCCGCCTTGCTGTCCTCAAGGATATAATAAATCCTATTTGAACTTGCATTAAAGTAGAACTCACCGCGCTTGAGCGTCATATCAACTACTCGCGTGTTAAGCGGCGCTTCAAGAACTTCGCTTATCTTTCCGTCAATCACGTTCAGGGCCGCAATCGTGTTCTCAACAACGCTTCTGTCGCGGTATTCATTAACTTTTGGTATGACAAACGCCAGCACAAGACCAATTAAGCTCAAGCCGACAAGAGTGTAAACAACTGTTTCAACCCACACCTGCCCGAGTCGCGCCATGCTTAGGGAGTTGAAAGGAGGTCAATGACATTCTGGTCAGTGCATCCTTGCACCTCTATTTGCTCTCTCGCGTCACAGAGTTTGCCGTTTTTGAGAATAGGATTCACTTCAACGCGGTCATATGCGCCGATTGCCACATATGTTCGCAATCCTCCTTCGATAGGAACTTCAAGAGGAGTGTTAAAGGTGGCAGCGCGTAGCATGCGCAACTTCGCATGACTCGAACCATTCTGAATCGTGTAAGGGTCGGCAACGCCCTGCGCATATAGAGATAGCTTGAAACCGACAATATTTGGATTGTCTATGCGCACTGAAAATCCTGTTCGACTGGCAACCTTGCAATTATAGGAAGAACCGCTATCAAATCGTATCCCTCCAAGCACATCAACGCAGTCTTTGCTGCCCTCAAGGCTATTCTTAACAAAAGGAATAATAAACACAGATAAAATGCTCACTGCCACAAGTGTCAGCACCAGCAGAAGAACCGTCGCAATAACCGGACTCACACCTCTCTTGCTATTCATTATCGCTTAAAGCCAAGTCCTTTTTTATACCTTTCTAAACAACTCTAGCTTCAATGCCATAGCGCTCATTGCATACATAATCCTGCAGGCTTTCACCGCGCTGCCCGCGCAGCACAGGCACTACTGACGCGCTAGTTACACTTGCATCATATATTTCTCGCAGAGAGAAGCGTTTCGATGTCCCGACATTCAGCGAACTTCCTTCAACAGATAATACATCAACATTGCCGTCGCGTTCAAGCGCAATTTTGAATCCTGCAAGAGGCACGTTGCCCTGATTATTAACGTCGAGAGATACGTCGCTGGCGCTCTGCACAATGCTTACATCAAGTGAAACGCGCTCGCACGAGCGCTCAATTGGTTCGTTGTTCTTCTGAACTGCTTCTCCCACAAAACCCCGCGCCCATATAAACACGATGCCCGCAAGCACAATGACAATCGCAATTAATAGCGTAGTCGCGATAACTGGAGTAACTCCTTTTTTCGTCAATTGTTTTGAAAAATTCATGTTTTTATACAACTATCTCCTTTTTTATATTTATCCAGTGCACTGCCTGCAGTCAGCCGAGCATACGCCTTCATTGTTGCTCGAAGCAGCAGCGTTTCCACCGATGAACCCGCTTCCAACTGTTCCAGAAGAACCTCCAGGTGCTGTGCAAACAGATCCCGCAGGGTCGCACACTTCTGTTCCAAACCAAACAAAACTGTCGCCGCATACAGCAAGAAGGCATTGGTTTGTGCACGCATCACCATTATTTACATTACCATCATCACATGCTTCAGGGTCTTCTCGTATTCCATTGCCGCACACTCCACTGCCATAACCGGGAGGCGTACCTGATGTGCTGCATCCTTGTGTATCAAACGTACAGCTATTTGTACAGCCAAGATTGCCTTGAGTAAATCCTTGTCCAATTGTCGTGCAACTATGCCCGCCTAAATCATCGTCGTCGCACGACTCCCCATAGGATAGGTCTCTTACACCATCTCCGCAATAAGAGCCTTGCAACGTAACTAATCTGCACGTTCCCGAACTGCAATATCCGCAGCTATTTCCATACGGAGGCACGCACGCGTTCTCAGGCGGTTCACAATCTTCCTCTAACGGTGGACCAAATTCTATCACCCCATTGCCGCACGCAGGGGAAGGCGCGTTAACACGCAAGATACCACTTCGTGCAGACACAGAAGTTGCCCGCGCCAAGCGCGCAATCGCATAATACTCTGGCTCGCCGCACAAACCCCTTACAAAGTCGCATATCCATTCACCAATCCAATTAAGATGCAATGGTTGCGCCCCATAAGTTCCTCTAAGCGGTGTTGGTGTCATAAGCCTGTCAGGCCATAACCACCAGTTAGCTTCGTAAATGAAAACTTCAATAGACTCGCCGCCAATATTCGTTCCAGTAATCGTAATTCCTGCAGGTTCACCGTGATTTACACGACCGTTGTCCCATTGTACACCGCCTATTAACTCACATCCGCAACTCTGCGAACATACACCGCCGCTCGCCTGGCACACTGCTGCATTGCTTCCATCACATTCTTCATTGCCGTTGATTATATTGTCCCCGCACTTTTCTGTAGACACACATGTTTGAGCAAGCTTGCAACTATTATCACATGCCTGCGTGCCCGCATAGCCGTTGACAGCACACGCAACAGCGTTCGTGTCGCACTCCTCGCTCACCTGATTTACACGACCATCACCGCAGCGCGGCTGGCCTTGTTCAAAATAGCATTCAAGCATGCTTGTGCGCACAGCAGGGTCAGCGCACGAAGTGCTAATGACAATCTCTTTCCGCGCCTCAGTAAAACAGGATTTTCCCGAAGCAAGAATCGGGGCAAGATAGATTTTTTCATGCGCGCCCTTTACAACATAGGTCTGCACACCGCCCGCAGGGGGCACAGAAAGTGGCTGATTGAAATCACCTCCCAAAACGCAAAGCGCGTTATGCGTAGCTCCTGAAGTTATTCGGTAGGTATCTGCGCTTCCATCATCCTGAAAACCAACTTGAAAACCAACAACGCTCGAATCGCTTATGCGCACCGAGAAACCTTCTAACGCCTCGCTTCCTATCGGGTTAAACTCATCATTCAAACGGCAACTGAAATCTACATCTTCAAAACTAATTTTGCTAATTGCTTCAAGGCAGGAACTATCTACGCTCTTTGCTGCAGGAATTGTAAAATATGCAACAACCCCTCCGCCAACTAACGTGAGCACAATCAATAGCACTGTTGCAATAACTGGTGTGATGCCCCTGTTCATCAATTTTTTTACGTGCATGATATCTCCTTAGTTACAATCACGTTGTCACATAAGGCGCGTGTGCCATTAGCAATAACATAAATCGGCTCTATTTCAATCTCTCGGCTTCCAAGTTCAGAATAATTATACCTCTGCACATTACGCTCTCCAGGCTTTAACGCCTTTAAAATATAAGGGGGACCTTGATAAAAGTAAAGCGCGCAGTCAGGAGGTAGCGGCTTTTGTAGGTCAGGACAATTGACAAGTTTTTTATGTGCTTCGCTCATATTGCCGACCCGCACATAAGCTCCCTGCACATTAAATAGCCCTCGATTGCCAATAGTCACGCTCAACCAGCCGCCCTCGCAGCTAACTTCTTCAATGCTTAATTTAACATCTTCAGGACAGCGCGGAACTTCTTTAGGAACATACAGTTTCAAATACGCATAAACTGCTCCAGCCATGCCAATCGCAAGCACGATTAGCAATACGTAGCCAAGAATCGTGCTCTCCCCGCGTTTAGCCTGTGCTGACAAACGATTCATCGTCACGCTCCTTTATAATTACGAAAAAGAAATTCTCACCTTCACGAAGATTAAACTTATACGTGGCTCCGCTAATCCTCACGCTCACCTCTCCATTATTTTCCCATACAACTGCGCTCTCACGCTTCACCTGTCGTATCTGAATAACTGTCTCACCGCCGCCAGTCGCAATTCCAACGCTTCCACGCAGACCTGTCGCAAAAGAAAATCCCTTCAATTCTGCTTCATTGCCAAAGACAAACAGCACACGGTCTTGGGCAATATGCTCCGCATATTCCTCTAGGAAAGAGGCAAGCAGTTCCGAACGTTCCGAGCTGCCGCGCTGGTTGTACACGCCATAATTGATAACCTGCACGCTTTCCGACTTAATCTCAGAGGACAGGTCATAAAATACTTCGTTCTGCGAGCTCGTGCGTGCTTCATTCATCGTGCTAGTCAAGCTAAAAAGGATACCAACAGTAATCAGCGTCGCAATCAGAAAAAATTGCCCCCTCTTTTGCATGCACTATCAAGGTAGTTTCGTTATTTAAACGTTTCAACGAGTATCTACTAAGGGAACTTTAACATCCAGTGATAAGTGCCTGCATCCTGAAAACCTAAACGCTTACACATTCTCTGAGCGGAGAGATTATTTGCCTCGTTTATAGCCTCCGCAATAGTCGCCCCTATATTCTGAGCCGCAGTCCAAGACCGATTAAAGCATTCCTCTGTTAGCCCCATTCCGCGATATGGCTTGGAGAGATACATATTCTCCCATGTTAGTTTTCTAGTTACTGGCTGATAAACGCTCAGAATGAATCCGACTATAGTAGAATTGTCCTCAACAACAAAAGACAGACCATCTTCAGCAAACCTTTCTAAGGTGTCTTTGGGCCAAAACTTGTGTTCGACGTCTGCTGCGAATTCGGCAACAACTGTTCCTAAATCGTGCACTCTATCAACATCTTCTTTTCTAAAATTACGCACTTGAGGGTTCATGATGTGCCTCCATAAATTTACGATCTCCTCTAAGACGAATGTCATCACAAAATGCAAATTTTTTATTTTGTAATTTTTCATGGACTTCGTTTCTACCAGGATAGATTTCACATGTAGCCAATCTAAAATAACGAGGAATAGCGATCAAGAGAGCAAGTTCATCAAGAACATACTCCTTAGCAACATCAAGAGGAGGATTTGTCCGTTCTGTCCAGCGAGCCCTGTTTTCAGGGATGTTAAGAAAATCCATAACTAATTCATCGCATGATTGTCTAAATTCTCTATCTTGTGAGTATCCTTCCCGCATTACTCTTAGATTATGCGCATAGTCTGGATTCATAAAGTGCCTCCAGCGCGCCACTTTAACTGTTGGAAAATCTCTCGTAACCCTTTCTAAATTAGTTCTTAATTCATTGCCTGCCATTTCTGCTCTTTTCTGAGCAGTATCTTCAGAGACGCCTTGAAGAGCCATAATGTTGTACTTCTTTGGAAAATCGGCGATAACTATTACACTATGAACAAAATGTTCTTGCATAAACCGAGCGTACTGTTCCATAATTGCAGGATTCATAAAATCAGCCTTACCAACTGAAACTCCCATTAACCCAACATAGTCCTGACTAGCTGCAAGTTCCCGTTCATATCTTTCAGGGACGCGTATATTTGTTGTCATAATTGGGGAGTAAATATATGGATATTAAAGAATTACTAGCTAAAAAAGCGATAAAAACAAAAGATTTATAACTATATTATGGAATAATAGGAATATGGGTTTAAACCTTAGACAAAAGCAATTGCTAGAACTTCTTTCTATTAATTGTAGATTCTCCAACAAAGATATTGCTAAATCGCTTCACTGCTCAGAGGACGCAGTAGAATATCAAATTCGCAAATT
>Ga0209542_10005951_pt1 | contig 24024 bp, 28 predicted proteins | sample RifCSPhighO2_01_FD_184028 | JGI IMG/M metagenome (GOLD analysis project Ga0209542, IMG submission 184028) | Soil microbial communities from Rifle, Colorado - Rifle CSP2_plank highO2_0.1 (SPAdes) (version 2) | ecosystem: Environmental > Terrestrial > Deep subsurface > Rock core/Sediment ...
CGCTCAAGTAGGCGAGAGTGGAGGTAAAACACATCTCCCGGATATGCCTCTCGGCCAGGAGGGCGCTTTAAGAGGAGGGATATCTGACGATAAGCCCACGCGTGCTTGGAGAGATCATCATAAATAATCAGCACATCTTTACCTTGATCCATAAAATATTCTGCAATTGCGCATCCTGTGTAGGGAGCGAGGTATTGCAAGGCCGCTGGATCAGAAGCCGCGGCAGAGACGACGACGGTATAATCCATCGCGCCCTCTTTTCGGAGCTTCTCCACAATCTGCGCCACTTTGGATTCTTTCTGGCCAATAGCAACATAGATACAAATCGGGCGATTCTTCTCTTTCTTCTGGTGAATTATGGTATCAATCGCGATAGCGGTTTTACCCGTCTGCCTGTCGCCAATGATGAGCTCTCTCTGGCCACGGCCGATTGGGATCATGGCATCAATTGCCTTAATACCGGTGTGCAAGGGGACTTTCACAGATTCTCGTGTGATTACACCCGGAGCGATTTTCTCCAAGGGATACGTCTTTGCTCCTTCTCCGCCAATTTCTGCTTTGCCGTCCTTTGGCGCGCCCAAGCCGTTCAGCACTCGGCCCACCACTTCGTCGCTTACATTTATTGAAAGGATTTTGCCTGTGCTCCTTACAACATTGCCTTCGGAAATATTTGCCGAATCTCCAAGCAAAATCGCACCGATTGAATCCTCTTCAAGGTTCAGCGCCACTCCGAGCACTTTGACGCTCTTTGAATCTTCAAATTCAAGCATTTCAGAATATCGCGCTTCGGAGAGCCCGCGCACAGATGCCACTCCGTCGGCAAATTTGACCACTTCTCCCACATGCGTCGCATGCGAGCTCGTCTTTGTGTGCCTTATCTCATCCTTTATTGCCTCGATTATTGATTGCTTGTCCATATTTATAAATTATTTCCATAATCGCTCGACAATGTCCCTTCTCTCAACGCGGTCGATTTTGAGCTCAAAATCTCCCTATGTCCGGCGCCGTCGCGCCTACCTACGTTTCTTTCAGGGAATTGTCTCGCTATCATGTTAATTTCGTAAGGCATTGATCTTTGAGCGCACACTCGTGTCTATTAAATAATCTCCAATTCTCAAAATTGAGCCTCCCAAAAGCGCCTTATTTTCCAACACTTTTAGCGACACCTTCTTGCCAGCAAACTCTTTTGGAAATTTTGCGTCCTTCTCGTCTGCTGCTTCTATAGATATATCCACAATATCATGCCTCTTATTCCAGAAAGCACCGAAGTGGGCGAGTATTTCAGGAAGCTTTGATATTTTACCATCATTCGTTAGCATCTTCACAAATTCTTTCATAACAGTATTACGAGCATCATCGCCGCGAACTTTGTCCATTGCTCTGTCTAGCAATTCCGCATATTGTTTAGTAGTAAATTTCATCCTATTTCACTAATCTTTCTACCCTTAATGCCTCGTGCGATGCCTCTTCAGCAAATTTCCTTTTAGCATCATGATCCAGATATTTGCCTACCGTCGCCTCTATCGCCGTAGCCACGATGCCCACCACTTCTTTCTTGAATTCTGCATGGAGCTGCTCCTGCTCGCTTCGCATCTCTGCTTTTGCATCCACGATAATCTTTTGAGCAGATATTGTAGCTTCTTCACCGAGCTTCTTTTTGAGATTTGCAGATGATGCTTCTACATCCTTCACGAGCCTCTCTCCTCTCTCACGGGCTTCAGTGAGAGCCTTTTCTTCAAGCGCTTTTATCTCAAGGAGCTTCGCATCAATAGAAGACGATTTTGCTTCTGCATCCTTTGACGCTTTCACTCGCTCATCCAATACTTTGAGTATCGGCTTGTAGACGAGCTTCCACAAAACGAAAACGAGAATCCCGAAGTTGACTAACTGCGCGAGAAGGTGGCTCCATTCTATTCCGAATGAGGAGAAAAATGATTGCATGCTTTGTGGTTTTTAAGGTCTGACCTTGAGATTCAGATGTTTAAGGTCAGACCTTTGAATTCCTATACGAACAAAATGATAAGAGAAACGACCAATGCGTAGATAGCGATAGCTTCGGTGAAGGCGATAGCGAGGATCATCGCCGCCTGCACTTTGCCTGCCGCTTCCGGATTTCTACCTATAGCTTCCATAGCGCCTGCCGCGAGAAGACCGATGCCGATGCCCGGACCGATGGCTCCAAGCCCGATAGCGAGCCCTGCCGCGAGGGTCTTTAGATTTAATGCTTGTGATGCTATTTCTTCCATAAATTACTTGTTTAATTAATAATCAACAACAATCAACGCCCGATAGGGTGTTTACAAACTCAGTATATTACGAAAATATAGCTATTACAAGGGAAAAACAAACATTTAGTGGGATTCGTGGAGCCTGGTAGCAGAAGCCATGAACATCATAGCGAGGACGGCGAAGACGAGCGCTTGGATGAAGCCGACGAAGAGCTCAAGGCCGAGGAAGGGGATGGGGATTATGTATGGAGCGAGGAAAGAAATGATAAGCATTAGGACGGAGCCGGCGAAAATATTGCCGAAAAGCCGAAATGTGAGCGAGATAATGCGGGAGAACTCGCCTACTATTTCAAGGATACCTACGAAAAATCCGATAGGATGCTTCAAAGGATTTACCAAAAACTTCTGCGCATGATGCTTGGCGCCGATGGAGCGCAGGCCCACGATATGAGAGCCGATGACGACGACGAGAGCGAGCATCAAGGTGAGATTGACGTCAGAATTGGCAGTGCGGAAAAGCGGGACGAATATCTCTTCGCCATTCTCTACTTCACGAAATCCGATTGTCTCCACGCCGGGAAGAACCCCCGACCAATTCAAAGCCAAGACAAATATAAATATAGTGAGCACCAAGGGTAGGAATTTGCGCATGGTCTCACGGCTTCCGGCGAAGCTCTCCATAAAATCCATAAACTTTTCTATCACGAATTCCACAAGCGCTTGTAGTCGGCCCGGTATTGATTTTATCTTTTTAGAAAATATAAATGCGAAGATGATGAGCAAAGCAACGACAAGCCATGAGGTAAGTAGGGTATTGGTGACGACGAAGCTCCCGGTGTGAAATATTGGCTCTGCTTTGATTGAGATATGCATCTTGATTGTTGTAAATGTTGTAGTGTTCTAAAATGTTCTAAATGATTCTTGCAATTATAACAGCTAGAACATCTCGAACAATTATAACGTTTTTGTAAAGAATTTTACAAAAATGTCCTGACTTTTCGCCAAATAATTATTGATGTGGATACGATGGAAAGCAGAAGCCCAATAACAAGGAATGTGGGCGTGGTGTCCATCTGCCTGTCTAGCCATCTTCCGCCAAAAGCAAGAATAGCGAGAGGTATGGCCACCGAATAGCCCACCTCAAACGCGAAAGCAATAAGCTCCGCTTTCGTAGCTGGCACAGGCCGCTTTTTCTGGTTATTATCCTTTTTTACCTCTTCCACTCTTCAGAGTATAAAAGAAAAAGTCGGCTACAGCAATAGCGTTTTCCTTTTGTGAGGGTAATCTTGCTTAGTAACTTACAATACACTAATCCTACGCTATAGCGTAAGATTAGTGTATGTTGATATGGAAAACGTTTTGCAGTAATTACAAAACAACAAAATGCTTTATATGACTCTTTTCGCTATAATTAAATAATGCAAGTCAAAGGCATTGTAATTGAAGGGGACAAAGTCGGAAAAAAACTTGGATTTCCTACCGCTAATATAAAAATGGAAAAAGCGGTTGAGCCGGGAATTTATGCTGGCTTTACAACTTTTGACGGAGAAAGACGACTCTCGGCGCTTTACATAGGAAAAATGAGACCGGTTATTTTGGAGACTCATATTATAGATTTTTCAGGCGATTTATATGGTAAGATGATAACGGTTGAGATAATGGAAAAGGTGAGAGAAGAGATCGGCGGGCTGAATATTTCTGAAGGTGGTTTATCAGAGAAAACATTGCGTAATGCCATAAAAGACGACATAGAAAAAATCAAAATAATGAAAAAGTACTCAAAAAAAAGCATATTGCAATAGGCCAGGAAAAGCGTTATTATAGCCGGAACAGGTCCTCCTGAGTTTTATTTTGTGTCCGAAATTTATTTATTTATATGTTTGCAGGAATCATACAATCAGTCGGAAAAGTTAAAGATACCACACAAAATAAGGCTATTTTAGCTGTTTCAGTTTTGATGCCAGAAGCGTGGAAAGTCACTCTGGGAGAAAGTGTATCTGTAAATGGTATTTGCTCTACCGTGGCTAAAAAGTCAAGTAAGGAGTTTACCGTAGAATACATGAGAGAGACTTTGCGCAAGACTGCCGCCTCGCATTTTAAATCAGGCAACGACTTGAATTTAGAAAGGAGCTTGCGTTTCGGTGATCCAATAAATGGACACTTTGTATACGGACATGTTGATGCAGTCGGCACGATAAAAAAAATCCGGAAAGAGGGAAAATCAAAAATTCTAAACATCTCTCTTCCAAAAGAATTTCTTGGCTTAGTTGTTTACAAGGGATCAGTTGCGGTAGATGGTACGGCACTCACGGTTTCAAAAAAAACACGAACAGGATTTGAAGTTGCTCTTATTCCTTTCACATTAAAAAACACTAATTTTGATTTGAAAAAAGCTGGTGACAAAGTGAATATTGAAACTGACATAATCGGCAAGTACATCGCGAATCATGCAGCGAAAGCAAACGGATAGTAGAAAGTGGAAAGTAGAAGATAGTAAGAAAAATTCTGCGCAGGCAAAAATTGGTATTGTGGTCTCTCAATATAACAGCGACATTACGTTTACAATGCGAGACGGCGCGGTCAGGGAACTAAGATCTCGAGGTGTGAAAAATATAAGCGTAGTTTGCGCCCCCGGAAGCTTTGAAATTCCGATTGTATGTCAACGGCTTGCAAAGACAAAGAAGTTTGACGGCTTACTAGCAATCGGCTGTGTCATTCGAGGAGATACTGATCATTATGTATACATAGCAAACGAGTCAACTCGAGGCATAATGAATGTAATGCTTAAGTATGATATTCCTATCGCGAACGCGATTCTAACAGTCAATAATTTGAAGCAGGCGCAAATACGCTCACGGGGAAAAATGAATAAAGGAGTTGAAGCGGCGGCAGCGCTTTTAGAAGTTTTATCTTAGACACAATGGACAGAAACATATTTGATAGAGGAAATCTAAATCCAGAACCTGAAAAGGAAAGTAAGTATAGGTCAAGCAAGAAGTTTGTTGACACCATAAAGGCGGATTTAGAAAGATCTCCAGCCTCAAAACAATTTTTTCCCTTGCAAATTGCCTTCAATATTGCGCATATACTTAGATATCCTATTGACGATCTACATGAAGATTTTCAAAAGACAGATAGCCATAATGCATATATGATTTCAAAAGCCTATGAGGAGGTGAGAAAACTTATGGACGAAAAAGTAATTCCTAAAGACTCGCCGTGGTTTAGTGATCTTGAGTCCAAAATGTCAGCCATCGCAATTTTGTACACAGGAGCAAACTTCGATAAGGATTTCGCTAAGAAGTCTAAAGATGGAATGATAAAGCAGGGAGAAAAAGACGACGCTTATATTGAATTCTTAAGAAGAAAGGGTCTCTTTGATGATTATGCCGATATGTCAGGTAGCGAAAGTAAGGAACTTCGTGATGAGTTCGAAAAAAAGTGGCTAGAAGATAATCCTAAACAGGATTAATCGTGCTTCTTTTGATTTACTTTATTCTTTAGCTAAAAAGTCTCTAAACACTAAGCTTTCAGTTTTTAGCTACTCTATAGGTTTGTCCTCCTTCGGATTTGACGCATTCGGCGCCGAGGCGTGAGCCGAGGCGCATTGATTCCTTGAGTGTTTTGCCCGCGAGCATTCCGCTTATGAGCCCTGCTCTATATGCGTCGCCAGCGCCAGTAGGGTCCACCACTTTTTTTACTTTGAGCGCCTTCACAAATGTCTTTTTATTTTTCTCATGGAGAACGCTACCATCGGCGCCTTTTGTTTCTATCACATACCTCGTTTTGCCTTTGAAGATCCTCTCCAATGTGAATCCAAAATGATTATGCAGGTAATCATATTCCGTATCATTCACTATTATCATATCTGAAAGTGAGACCGCTTCCTTCAAAAGCTTATTTGTAAATGTAGCAAGAAGTGTCTGGCCGGGATCAAAAATCACCAAAGGCCAGCAAGGACTACCCTTGATGTCAAGGGTAGTCCTTGCTGGCAGAGCTTTGGCCTTGAATTCTTTCATGTGTCTCACGATGCTTTTGGCTGTGCCGGCGGCAAAAATCGCGATTTTTGTTTCGCTCCAATCTTTTGATTTGAGGAGGCGAGAGAGGGGAATGCTCTCAATATGCCTATCATACGCGTTCGGCTGGAAGATACCGATCTGCTCTTTTATCTCATCCGACATCCCATAAAATGTAGCAGTATATCCTTTTTCGTCCATAAGAATGCGCAGCTCTGCTCCCATGTGCTTCAAGTGACTTTTGTATTCGTCGAAATCTTTGCCCACGACGGACGCTACAAGCGGCCTCTCTCCCAAAAGCCCAAGTCCATACGCAATATTTCCAGCTGTGCCTCCGAAATACTCTTCTTTCTCATGCGCAGTGAACATCAGATTCTGCTTGCCTTTTTTTCCATCCTTAAAATTCACAGCATTTCTGATTGTGCCATTCAGCTCAAACAAGCTGTCTATCACGAGTGAGCCACACACTAAAATTTTTGATCTATTATTTTTTTTGTTCATTAGGTCAAAAATTTAGTTAGGAAGCTGGTAAGCTTGTAAGCTGGCAAGGCAATCCTACTAACAAGCTAACTAGCTTTCAAGCTCGCTAGCTTAGCTTGTGCCTTCATCCCAAGAAGAGAGATATTTTTTCTGTTCTGGCGTCAGAGTATCAATATTTATGCCGAGGGCCTTGAGCTTTAAGGCACCAATCTTTTCATCCACCTCTTTCGGAAGTATGTGCACATTTTTGGAAAGCTTTTTGTGATTCTTCACAATAAACTCCGCAGCGAGCGCCTGATTAGCAAAGCTCATATCCATGACGCTTGATGGATGCCCCTCGGCGCTTCCGAGATTTACCAAGCGCCCATCTGCCAGGACGCATATTCTTTTCTTGCCGAGATCATACTCCTTATTGAAGGGGCGCACAGATCTAACGCCTTTCGCCATTTTCTTGAGTGCTTTCAAATTTATTTCAATATCAAAGTGGCCGGAGTTGGAGATGATGCAGCCATCATTCATAATTTCAAAATGCTTTTTATCAAGGACATGCTTGTTGCCCGTTACAGTGCACACAAAATTTGCTTGCCTCACAGCATCCATCATCGGCATCACCTTGAAGCCGTCCATATTTGCTTCAAGAGCCTTGACGGCATCTATCTCCGTCACAATCACATGCGCTCCCATACCGCGAGCACGCATAGCTAGGCCCTTGCCGCACCAGCCGTATCCAGCTACTACGAAATTCTGTCCAGCGAGAAGCTTGTTGGTAGCTCTTATTATGCCGTCCAAGGTGGACTGCCCTGTGCCGTAGCGATTGTCAAACATATGCTTGGTTTTGGATTCGTTCACCGCAACGACGGGAAAGAGAAGCCCTCCCGAATTCGCGAGTGCTTTGAGGCGCACTACTCCCGTGGTCGTCTCCTCCGTATCTCCCATAATTTTTTTGGCCTGCTCCATTCTATTTTTGTGAAGCTCGGATGCTAGGTCCGCGCCATCGTCCATAATGATATCCGGCTTTGCATCTAGTACGGCATTTATATGCTTGAAATATGTTTTGTTGTCTTCTCCTTTGATTGCATAGACATTTATACCGTAATCTTTCACGAGCGAAGCCGCCACATCATTTTGAGTAGAAAGGGGATTGGAAGCGCACAAATACAGCTTGGCACCGCCATCGCGCAAAGTGCGTGCCAGGTTGGCCGTCTCTGCCGTCACATGCAGGCACGCAGAAAGTGTGATACCCTTTAGAGGCTTCCTTTTGGCGAAGTCATGCCTGATTATTTCCAAGACAGGCATATCTTTAGCCGCCCATTCAATTTTCTTTTTGCCCTCTTTTGCGAGAGAAATGCTTCTAATATCACTCATATACAGGCGGATTCTACATTATTTCAAATATAAATCAATTTTGTGTTTGTGCTCGGCATAGGTGGCAGAGCAATATATTTTGCTGTCTTTATGAAAATAAAAAAGACAGGAAGTTTTTTGAGGATTTAGAGCCGCGCTAATTGCGGCAAGTCCGGGATTTGCGATAGGGGAAGGAGGAAGTCCTTTGTTCTGATAAGTATTGTATGGCGAATTGATTTTTTTATCCCTAGGATCAACAGGGGGCCACCAGCCGTTCTCTTCATTACCCTTAGCATACTGCAAAGTCGCGTCCATCTGCAGACTCATACCTTTTGAAAGGCGGTTTTTGATAATACCCGATATAAGCTTCATATCGCTTTTGCCGGCGGCTTCGCGTTGAATTATTGATGCAATAGTCAGGACTCTGTCCATATTTACGGTAGAAGTGGCAACAGAAGATTCAATTGTTGAAATTTTTTTCTCGAACCTTTCATTCATTACTTCCTTCATATCTACGCCTGTGATATAGCGCGATACCAAATAGACATCGGGAAAGTATTTACCCTCAAACTTTTTGTCACGATACTCGTCATAACCCTTGAATTCTTCTGTGCTTGACGCATTCCAATAAAAGCGGGCGCTTAACATGAGCGCAATTTCCTCCTTTCTCATACCCTCCGTGATTTTGACATATTTGATCGCGGGATTGGCAAGCGACTCATAAAATTCCGGGTGTGACAAATTATCTATTGCGTCAGCAAGAATTTTTACAAATGTTCTATTGTGAAGCGAAAGAGAAATGCTATAACCGAAAACCACCAGAAAAGCAAAAATAAAAATAATTTTAAAATGAAACCGCATGCACCATAATTATATGCGAAATTTATAAATAGACCAATTTGTGATAAAGTGACGGGATGCAAATTTCTATCGGCATAGTTGGCTTACCTAATGTCGGCAAATCAACGCTTTTTAATACACTGACGAAAAAGAGCGTGCCCGCCGAGAATTATCCTTTCTGCACTATTGACCCATCTGTGGGCATCGTGCCCGTGCCGGATGATCGCTTGTGGAAATTGTCCGAATTGAGCAAATCAAAGAAAACAATTCCAGCGGTCATAGAATTTGTAGATATCGCCGGGCTCGTAAAGGGGGCAAGCGAGGGCGAAGGGCTCGGCAATCAATTTTTGACAAACATCAGAGAGACGGACGCGATCGCAGAAGTGGTGCGTATTTTTGAAGACGGCGACATCCTTCATGTGCACAACAAAGTGGATCCGCTGCACGATATAGGTGTGATAAATCTGGAGCTTATTCTTGCCGACCTCCAGACAGTGAACAAAAGATTGCAATCTGTCGAGCGCGATGTCAAAGCTATGAAGAAGGAGGCAATCAAAGAAAAAGCGGCACTCGTGAAGGCAAAAGCAATTCTCGAAAAAGGAACACTCTTGTCAAGGCGAAACCTTGACAAGGAACTTAGTGATGAAATAAAGGGCCTCCAACTCCTCACAATGAAGCCGATAATTTATGTTTTGAACACTTCTGAAGCGAGTGAAAATGCAGGAGACGAGGTTCTCTCAAAAATTCCTGGGCCGTTCGTCAAAGTAGACCCAATTTTTGGCACAGGGCTTGATGATCTCATCAAAGCCGGCTACGAATTGCTTGGATTGGAAACTTATTTCACCACAGGAGAGGATGAGACGAGAGCTTGGACGATAAAGAAGGGCTCTACAGCGCCCGTAGCAGGGCAAGCAATTCATACCGACTTCAAGGATAAATTCATCCGTGCGGAGGTGATTGAATGGAACAAACTTTTGGAGGCAGGAGGCCACGCCGCCGCGCGCGAAAAGGGCCTCCTCCGCACAGAAGGCAAAGATTATATCGTCAAAGACGGCGACGTAATAGAATTTAGGATTTAGGCTTGGATTACTCGGGAGTTTGACCTTTCCATTTTATTTTCCCAAAGATAACTCTGCACTTAGCTTTTTGCGCTAAGCCATTATTATCAATGAAAAATACACTGTAGTGGTTAGGAAAAACCTTTATCTCATTGACCGGCATGTCTCTTTTCTTAAAATACTTTTTTATTGAATATTTATTAATTGGGTCAAAAATAAAACTCAATATAGTAGGTAAGAAAGTAAAGAAAGCGAGTATGCCGACAATGAAAAGTAAAACGATTATTAAAGCCATATTAAGATGACTATACCACATATTATCTTATTTAGTAAGATGTAGGTGTCATGGAGTTTAAAATATAGCGACTTGGGAGCTCAACTCCCAAGTGGTGGCGAGCAAGCTACCGTTGCTGTATAATTAGGCATTATGGAACCAAACAAAAAATCGAAGGTTTTGAAGTGGTCTCTTATTATTGGGATTGTGATAGTGCTTAATATGTTTTTCAATTACGCGCTTTCTGTCGTCTACAGCGCGCCGGAGTGGGAGAATTTCTGCAAGAATGAGCAGGTGATAGAAGCGATAACGACCAAAGACCAATGTATCGCTATCGGAGGCCAGTGGAATGCAAATGTGTATAGAGACCAGTATGCAAAACCCGTCCCTGTGGGCGAAGTGATGCTCGCAGGATATTGCGACCAGAATTACACTTGCAACAATGATTATCAAGCAACGCAAAAGACATACGACAGGAATGTGTTCATCACACTCGTCCTGCTTGGCGTCGCCACTCTCGGCATAAGCTTTGCCGTCGCGAATGAAGCTGTATCCAAAGGCCTATCTCTCGGAGGTGTGCTCTCATTCGTCATCGCATCCGCCAGGTATTGGGGTTCGGCTGACGACCTCATCAAAGTATTCATCCTCGCTGTCGCCCTCGCTGCGCTCATTTATCTTGCTTATAGAAAGTTTGGCGATAGGTTGTAGTAAAGGATAAAAAAACAGCGAGCCATGGATGGCTTCGCTGATGACTCTAATGAGTTGCCTGCCCACATCTCGCCGTACCTCTTGCTTTGGGTTCGAGAAGCTTGCCGCAGTTATCACAGATCCATCTTTCATTTGGATCTCCTCTCTTCCCCGAAACAGGCCTGAAGGTTTGGTTTGTGTGAGCGCAACACTCCTGAATCCTGAATCTCTCCTCATCAGTGCGTTTTTGGTTTGCATTCAATGCAAGAATGCGTTCTCTGACCTGACGGTTTGGTATGATCATGTTTTTATCTCCAATCTAAGTGCATCATAATACAAAAAATGATAATATCAAGGGCATGAAAAATTGCATTTTAATTCACGGATGTCCATCTACCCCTGCCAACAAGAATACAAATGAACAAAACTGGTTTTTGTGGACAAAAGATAAGTTGTTGGAGCAAGGGTGGAAAGTGGAAAATCCACTCATGCCTACAGCATGGGCGCCAAAATATGAGGAGTGGAAGGCGGTTATGGATAAACTAAGCCCAAACAAGGACTCCACAGTAGTTACACATAGTTGCGGCGGTCCATTTGTAGTGCATTGGCTTGGAGATTCAAAACGGCAGGTAAAAAAATTGATATTGGTGGCTCCTTCAAAAATAGCAAGCGAAGGAAGCACTCGGCTATCGAGTCTTTACAATTTTGAAATTGATCTAACAATAAAAGACAGAGTGAAAGATATTGTGATATTCACATCGAATGACGAAGAAAGGCACAGAAAATCTGCTAAAATGTATGCCGATGCCTTAGGAGCAGAACTATTTGACTTAGAAAATAAAGGGCATTACACAGAAAATTCTATGGGCACAAAAGAATTCCCAGAATTGCTGGAGGAAATATTGAGATGAATAAAAAATACGACCCGAAAAAGATAGAGAAGAAATGGCAGAAGTATTGGCAAAGCAAAAAAACTTTTGTTGCGGGAGATAAGGGGCCGAAAGAAATGGTGCTTATTGAATTCCCATATCCATCTGGGGCGGGGCTTCATATGGGGCATATGCGGCCGTTTATCGCGGGGGATGTCGTCTCTAAATATTGGAAACTACACGGCAAGAATGTGATGTATCCAATTGGGTGGGACGCTTTTGGATTGCCTGCAGAAAATTATGCGATAAAGAATAAAGTGCACCCGTCCGTTTCCACAGCGCAAAATATCAAGAATGCCAAAAAGCAGCTCATAGAATGGGGCACGGGGTTTGATTGGAGCCGCGAGATAAACACTACAGACCCAAATTACTACAAATGGACGCAGAAGATTTTTTTGGAATTCTATAAAGCTGGGCTTGCATATGAAGCCACAGGGCTCATCAATTGGTGTCCCCAGGACAAGACAGGTCTTGCCAATGAAGAAGTGGTAGACGGCAAGTGTGAGCGGTGCGGGACGACAGTAGAAAAAAAATCTCTCCGCCAATGGTATTTGAAGATCACGGATTATGCGGAGAAGCTTTTAGAGGGCCTCAAAGATCTCCCAGAATGGCCCGAGCCCGTCAAGATCCAGCAAGCGAATTGGATAGGCAAAAGTGAGGGAGCTGAACTAGCTTTTGAGCTGGTGAGCTTGTCAGATGGTGAGCTCAAAAAAAAGACAAAATTTCTACTTCTTCATGGAAAAAACGGTAACTCCCAGAGTCATTTTTTACCATGGCTAAAAGCAAAATTAGAGAAATCAGGATACGAGGTTTGCGTTCCTAATCTTCCAAATGCAAAAGAGCCAAATGATGACGAGCAGACGGATTTTGCCCGGAAATTAAATTTTGCTGATAAAAATACAATCATAGTAGGACATTCATTCGGTGGCATTGTAGCTCTTAGGCTTCTAGAGAGAGGAATAAAAGCAAAAAAAGTTGTTTTAGTCGGTACTCCATTTTCTGGTAAATTCATAGACGGCAAAGTTAGGCCTTCAGTGCTTGCGGCATGTAAGAAAGGTTTTGATTTTGAAAAAATAAATAAAAGTGCTGAAAAATTTATATGTATATATGACAAAAATGATGACATTATTTCTACAGTTGACGGTAAAGCGTTCACAAAAAGCCTCAATGGTGAATTTGTAGAAACTATCGCTAACGAGCCTCACTTTCGATCAAATGAAGATTCTAAGATTCTATCTGTACTCACAAGCTCAGAAGCTCTACAGCTTACCAGCTCAGTCAAAGTGTTTACAACGCGTGCTGATACGCTTTTTGGTGTGACATATTTAGTGCTTGCGCCAGAACATCCATTTGTGGGACAAATCACAAATAACAAATCACAAATAACAAACAAAGAAGAAATAAAAAAATATGTGGGAAGCGCAAAAAAGAAAACCGATATTGAACGGGGGGCAGAAAATAAAGAAAAGACAGGAGTAGAGCTAAAAGGTGTGATGGCGGTAAATCCTGCAAACGGAGAAAAAATTCCTATTTGGGTCGCTGATTATGTGCTTGCTTCTTATGGCACAGGAGCAGTAATGGCAGTACCTGCACATGACGAGCGCGATTTTGAGTTTGCTAAGAAATATAAATTGCCGATAAAAAATGTTATTGATCCAGTATATAAGCGGGCTGATGTTGTCGGTAAAACCGAATTTAAAAAGAAAAATAAGATAGTTGGTATTGTTGAAGATGGAAAGGGTAACGTGCTTGTTATGAATTGGGGTTCTGCTTTAGGCGGCAGGTTATTTTTAGGAGGTACCATAGAAGAGGGAGAGACTGCAGATGTTACAGCACGAAGAGAACTTCTTGAAGAGGCAGGATATACAGATGCAGAAGTAATTGAGATTGGTGAGGAAACCTTTAATTATCGTTACTTCGCTTTTGCAAAAGGAGTTGCATTTGACGCTGCGACCCGATTTGTGCACCTAAAGTTAAAATCAGATACTAGAAAAGAGCAAGCATTGGAGAAACAAGAGAAATTTAAATTAGAGTGGCTTTCCTACAAGGAAGTGGAAAAGCAAGTTAGCGAAGTTTTGCATAAATATGCTTTTGATAAGTTTATTTTGAAAAAAAATTATCCTGGGACAGGTATCGTCGCTCGCACAGGCAAATTTGATGGGCTTACTTCAGAAGAAGCACACAAAAAGATCACCGAATTCGTAGATGGCAAAATTGTAATAAAATACAAGCTTCGCGATTGGGTATTCTCGCGGCAGAGATACTGGGGCGAGCCGATACCGCTCATACATTGCGACAAATGTGGGATTGTACCTGTACCAGAGAAAGACTTGCCGGTAAAGCTTCCAAATGTAAAGAAATACGAGCCGACAGGGACGGGAGAAGGCCCACTAGCCGCTGTGGAAAAGTGGGTCAACACGCAATGCCCTAAGTGCAAAGGTAAGGCCAAAAGAGAAACGGACACAATGCCACAGTGGGCGGGGAGCTCTTGGTATTGGATGAGATATATGGATCCGAAAAACAAAAAGGAATTTGCCGATATTGGAAAGCAAAAGTATTGGAGTCCGGTAGATTTATACTTTGGTGGAATGGAGCACACCACTTTACATCTTTTGTATTCCAGATTTTGGAATTTGTTTTTGTACGACAGGGGGCTAGCGGCTGTAAAAGAGCCGTACAGAAAGCGCGTGCCACACGGTATTATTTTGGCGCCAGATGGAAATAAAATGTCCAAAAGTAAGGGTAACTTCGTGAACCCAGATGATTTCGTGAAGCTTTACGGTGCGGACACGGTGCGCCTTTATATGCTTTTCCTGGGTCCGCATGAGGCACAGGTGGCTTGGAATGATAAGGGGATTGTCGGTACTCGCAGATTTTTGGAGCGAGTATGGAATATGCAAGAATTTATTTCTGAAACGGAGCCGAGAGAGGTGACGACGGCTCTTCACAAGATGATGAAGAAAGTGTCTGAGGATTTGGAGAGCTTTTCTTTCAACACAGCCGTATCAACGATGATGATATTTGCAAATACGGTGTACGAAGCGAAATCTATGTCAAAAAAATCATACAAAGCATTTCTAAAAATTCTTTCTCCTTTTGTTCCACATCTAGCGGAAGAATTATGGGCAAGTTTCGGAAATAAGAAAACAATCTATAGAGAGGTGTGGCCGGAATGGGACAGGGGACTCATTAAGGAAAAAATAGTTAATATTGCCGTTCAAGTGAATGGTAAGGTGCGAGGAGAGCTCACGCTTTCAACCGATAGTGACGACGAGACTGTGAAATCAGCTGCTCTAGCAGACCAAAAAGTTGCAAATTTCATTGGTGCAAAGAAAATTCTGAAAACAATAATAGTCAAAAATCGCCTTATAAATCTTGTTATTTTGGAGTAGTTGAAATAACGCTTGACTTTATTTCATATTATGATAAAAAGAAGTAATACAAAAACACACATTCTATGCCTAATTTAGCATTCAAGCCAAAACTAATCGTCAAAAAACTTCTGGCCGTTCTTCCCGAAAGAGGCAGACATGTTCTGACAAGTCGTTATGGCCTAGGAGTAGACGCTTCCAAGCAGACTCTCGAATCAATCGGTGATAAATATGGCATTACCCGCGAACGCGTTCGCCAGATAGAAAATGCTTCTATCGCAAATATTAGAAAGTCATCTGTCTTTAAAGGCGAGCAAGGGTCGTTCGATGAGCTAAAAAAACTTTTTGAGGTGTTGGGAGGCATTATTTCGGAGGAGGATTTTTTAAACTACATAACTACAAAGGATAAATCTTTACAGAATCACATTCACTTTATGTTGGTTACTGGCCATAATTTTAAAAAACTGAAGGAAGATGAGGACTTTAAGCACAGATGGCACATCAACGACGAGCTTGCCAAAAAAGTAGAGGAAGCACTCCGTAAGCTTTATAAAAATCTTTCCGATGAAGAGCTTCTTTTGGAATCAGAACTCATTAAGCAGTTTCTTGAGCATTTGAAGGATGTTGCGGAGGAATATAAAAAAGAAGAAATTTTAAGGCGGTGGCTCTCGCTTTCTAAAAAAATCGGACGAAACCCGCTTGGTGAGTGGGGAGTGTCTGCCTCAAAAAATGTCCACGTCAAGGGTATCCGCGATTATGCATATTTGGCGCTTCGAAAGCACGGTTCACCTATACACTTTAAGGAAGTGGCAAAATCCATATCTGCAATGTTCAACAAAAAAGCGCATGTCGCGACGACTCACAACGAACTCATAAAGGATAAGAGATTTGTTTTAGTGGGGCGCGGACTTTATGCGTTGTCCGAATGGGGATATCTTTCCGGAGTTGTGAAGGATGTGATCAGCAAAGTTCTCCTAAAATACGGCCCGATGGCAAAAGAGGAAATAATTGATAAGGTGCTCAAGGAGCGTTATGTAAAAAAGAACACTATTCTTGTTAATCTACAGAACAGCAAGCATTTCAAGAAAGATAAAGAGGGCAAATACAGCGCAACCAAATAAATCAAATAAGAATCGCCGTAGTGCTCGTCGCGACGAGCTCTACGGCTTTTGCTTTTCATATTTTACTTTTTGCGTTATGATAGCAGTCATATGAGTCCTGTTAGAAGTCGCGGTCGCAAACTTTAGGATGATGATATGCAACTAAATATCAATATGAAGTTAATAAACATAATCTTGCAAAGTTTCGGTTTGAAGACCGCGACCTGCTTCTAACGGGATGAACGGAGGACTCGCCCCATTTTTTGGAGTTGTAGGAAATACTCTAGCGGCCTTCTACGTGCTTTTAATTTTTGCTGCCCCGATTATTTTGGGAGTGCTTTGCTTTCAAGGATATCTGGCTTGGAAGCGAAACAAATTCATTCATGACCAGAAAAAGGTAGTTTTAGAAATTCGCTTGCCTCAGGAAGTTATGAAATCCCCTTTAGCAATGGAGCTTTTCTTAACCTCTCTTTATCAGACAAAAGGCGAAGGCACATGGATAAAGCGTTACGTATACGGGCAGCTACGGCCGTATTTTTCCCTGGAGCTAACATCTATTGGTGGGGAAATAAAATTTTTTATCTGGACTTGGCAATTTTGGCAGCATCACATTGAATCTCAGCTTTATGCGCAATATCCCGATATAGAAATAAAGGAAGCACCGGATTATGCGCAGGCTATACATCTTAATTTGGAAAAATATGAAATGTGGGGATGCAATTTCAAGCTCCAGAAGCCCGATTGCTACCCGATAAAATCCTATGTTGATTACCAATTGGATAAGGACCCGAAAGAAGAATTAAAAATTGACCCGATGACACCGGTTTTTGAGTATTTAGGTGGATTAAAGCCGGGCGAGCAGGCATGGATACAGATAATTATCCGTGCGCATAAAAAGGAGCGTCCAAAACCAGGAAGCTGGTTTAAAAAAGTGGATTGGTCTGAAGAGGCAAAAGCAGAGATTGAAAAAATAAAAACCAAGGATACTCAGCAGGTTGAATCAATAAAACTTACCGGACTTTCGCTTACAAAGGGTGAAAAAGATATGATTGAAGCAATAGAAAGAAATGTCGCGAAGATCCCTTTTGACTGCGGAATCCGTGCTATCTATATAGCCGAAAAAGATAAATGGAACGACATTAACATTTCTGGTTTAAATGGCTCGTTTAGGCAATATAATTCTTTTCAACTCAATGGATTTCAGACTGACAAGCACCATATTACCGAATATAATTATCCATGGCAAAATATCACAGGCAAGCGACTGATGCGCAAAAAGCATCACATATTTGAGGAATATCAGCACCGTGCATATTTTCACGCGCCTTTCAGAGGATACTGGTTTGTTTTGAATACCGAAAGTCTTGCCACTATTTATCACTTTCCCGGGCAAGTGGCGAAAAGTCCTGCGCTTCAAAGAGTGCCTGCTAAAAAATCTGAACCGCCGGCCAATCTTCCAATTTAAAATACATGATAGAAGATCCAGGAATCACGGATCAGGAACTATCTGTTTCTCCAAGAAATTTGAGAAAATGGGTTATAGGTGTTTTTCTTCTCGCGCTTGTATTCATTATTGTGCTTTTTTATCATTTTTTTCTCGGTCCCTTTTATTTCAAAATTACTCCTGATTCGGAAATCGGCGGAGTTCTTTTTGAGGTGAAAGAGGGCATGGGGGCAAAACAGATAGGCGAAGCATTATCAGATGCCGGCATTATCACTTCAGGATCACTTTTTACAGTCATTACGTCAATTTTACGGCATGAGGGAAGCGGCGTAACTGGTGTTTATTTATTTGAAAGTCCTACGGGAGTGATCAATGCGGAATACAGGATAAGTCACGGCAAATTTGATCTTTCGTCTGTAAAGATTACTTTTCCCGAAGGATTTACAGTAAAACAAATTGCTGACAGGCTTGATGCCAGGCTTCCTCTTTTTGACAGAGAGAAATTCTGGAGCATTGCGTCCACATCCGAAGGGTATCTTTTCCCGGAAACATATTTTTTTGTGCCAAAAAAGGATGAGCGTGAAATTTTTAGCGCGCTGACATTGATGTTTAGAGAGCAGACAAAAAACCTCATGGCCTTGTCCTCAAAGGATAAAAGCGATATTGTGGCGATGGCGTCTATTCTTGAGAAAGAGGTCAAATCATCAGAAGACCGGCGAATTGTATCAGGTATATTATGGAAACGAATAAAGATTGGTATGGCGCTTCAAGTGGACGCAACTCTTGATTATGAAAGAAATAAAACATCCGCTGAACTTACGGCGGAGGATTTGAAAGAGGATTCGCCTTACAATACTTATACCAGAACCGGCCTACCGCCGTCTCCAATCAATAATCCTGGGCTTGACGCCATAAAAGCCGCTCTAGAGCCAAAAGCATCATTGTACCTTTACTTCCTCACAGACAGTGATAATAATGTCCATTATGCGAAAGACTTCGAGGAACACAAGAGAAATAAGGAGAAATACCTCGATTAAGCTCACAAGCTCACAAGCTCACAAGCTAATTAGCCTAACAAAAATCATACAAACGGTTTTTGTTGGTTTGTCTGGGGGAGTGGATTCCTCTGTGGCGGCGTATTTGCTGAAAAAGCAGGGCTACAATGTAGTCGGGGCATTTATAAAGGTCTGGCAGCCGGATTTTGTGGAATGTAATTGGAAAGAAGACAGGCGAAGCGCCATGAGAGTGGCTGCGCATCTTGATATTCCGTTCGTGACGATTGATTTGTCCAAAGAATACAAAAGGGAGGTGGTGGATTATATGATCAGAGAATACAAAAAAGGAAGGACGCCGAATCCGGATGTGATGTGCAACAAAGAGATAAAGTTCAAAGCGTTTTTGAATCAAGCTCTCAAGATGGGTGCTGATATGATTGCTACAGGTCACTATGCAAGGGTTGAAAGTGGAAAGTGGAAAGTGGAAAGTGGAAATAGCAAAGGCAACCGTCCACCCTCTACCGTCTACTCTCTACTAAAAGCCAAAGATAAAGCCAAGGAGCAGTCGTATTTCCTGTGGACATTGACGCAGAAACAATTATCCAAGACATTATTTCCGATAGGGAATTTACAAAAAAGTGAGGTGAGAAGTATTGCCAAAAAAGCAGGCCTCCATACCTTTGAGCGCAAAGACAGCCAAGGGCTCTGCTTTATCGGCAAGGTGGATTTCAAGGATTTCCTAAGGCGATTTATCAAGGAAAAGAAAGGTAATGTGCTTGATACAGAGGGCAAGGTAATCGGCCATCACAACGGTGCGACATTTCTCACAATAGGCGAGAGGCACGGATTCACAATCACGAAAAAGGGTACAAACGATAAGCCGATGTATGTAGTGTTAAAAAATGTTTCCAAAAATACAGTCATTGTTTCAGAAAGCCAAAAGGTACTATTTAATACCATGGTACAAAATAGTACCTTTTTAGAAAACATAAATTGGATAAACGGAGATCCAAAAAGGAGTAAAATCTACAACGCCCAAGTGCGCTATCATCAGGAGCATCAGAAATGCAAAATAGAGCTTTTTTCCCAAGGTCTGACCTCGGGAATTGGCTGTTTGAGGTCAGACCTTAAAGAAGTCGAGAAAAAATCACTTGCTAGGGTAATCTTTGAGAATCCCCAAATCGCCACCCCCGGCCAATCAATCGTGATTTATGATAAGGATGTTTGTATGGGCGGTGGTGTGATATTATAAACACATGAGTTTGCGTCAAAATGCTTTATTTTTTGTCCTGCTGATGTGCATTAATTCTGTTTTGCCAATTATTGACATTGTCCAAAATGCCATAAGGGGAAGCGGGCTAGTGTATACACCTTTTGAGACAGTTACTAGAAACTTGTTTAGCCCGTATATGATTAGTTTTTTTGTTTCTTTGTCAATAGTTAATCTCCTTTATCTTTTCTTTTCCCATTTGATTGCAGGGAAAAGTGTTAAATCAAAAAGTCAGATAGGAGTGCACATTGCACTGGTTATTCTGCTTTTGTTATTTGTGTGTATTCCAGTGCTACAATTTATTGGATTGCTCGGGGCGCTCTTCCTGTATGTTTTAGCACTTGTCGTCATGTTTCTTATTAGGATACTTGGTCGTGGACCAGATCCTATGAGTCCGCAAAATACCTGACATGGCAGATAATCCATACGCATACAAAAAGTCGAAGAACACCTACACACCGGGACAGGCGGCGGCGTTTAAATTAAGCAGGAGCAAGATCGACCTTTTTACGGAATGCAAAAGGTGCTTTTTTTTGGATAGAAGATTCGGTATTGGAAGGCCACAGATGCCTGCCTTTACCTTGAATATCGCTGTGGACGCCCTTATGAAAAAGGAATTTGATATCCATAGGGCGGACGAGACGGCGCATCCATTGATGAAAAAGTACAAGGTGGACGCTGTGCCTTTTCAGCACGAAATGATGGATACATGGCGGACGAATTTCACTGGAGTGCAGGCGCTCTATAAGCCGGCAAACTTTCTTATTTTTGGAGCCGTGGACGATGTATGGATAAATGCTGACAAGGAGCTAATGGTGGTGGACTACAAAGCTACGAGCAAAGAAGGAGTGGTTGACAAGCTTGAAGACACTCGCTGGCACAATCAATACAGGAGGCAAATGGAGGTATATCAATGGCTACTGAAGGGTAACGGCTTCAATGTGTCCGACACGGGATATTTCGTGTATGTGAACGCGCAGAAGGACAAGAAGGCCTTTGATGGGAAGCTTGAATTTGATGTGAAACTCATCGCTTATACTGGAAGCTCGGATTGGGTGCCGGAGATTCTTGATGAAATAAAAAAGCTTTTGGATTCGGACGAAATTCCAGAATCAGGAGAGGATTGTGATTATTGCAAATACCGCACATTTGCCGGAGAAGCGATGAAGGAGCAAGTAAAAAATAAAAAACTTTTTAAATAAAGTGAAGGCAATTACAATAGACTTTAAGACAAAGTGATATGAAAAATTTTACTACACATAGGATTGCATTGATTTCGGCCATTTTAGTTTTTCTAGTCTATTTTATTTTATACAAAATAGCAGCGAGCGATCCTAGTGGTATGAATATAGGATCTGGCATTATCCTTTTGACATATTTTGCCTTCGGCTGGTTGGACGACAGTGGATTTCGTTCTGCGTTCCCGTATGGAGATGAGTTTCCTATCGTTATTGTCGCTATTGTGGCCGTAATCTTTTATATCCTGACATATACAGTAGTCAAAATAATTAAATTCTTCATTAAATTGTCAAAAGGTCGGGACAATCCTTAAAAGTATTCATTGGTAATAGTGACAAGTCTTTAATGAAATCATTTGATGAAAAAGTGCTGGAAGCTATAAAAAAAATCCAGAAAGGGAAGACACTTTCGTATAAAGAAGTGGCAAGTCAGGTAGGGAATGCGAATGCTCACCGAGCTGTAGGAAATATTGCGTCAAAAAATACGGATAATAATATTCCTTGCCACCGTGTAATTCGAAGCGATGGCAAGCCCGGAGGATATAATGGACTTCTAGGCAAAAGAAAAAGAGCAATTCTACTTATGGAGGGAGTAAAGTTGTAGTTTTATGAGAAAACCTCTTATCATTCTTCGTGATGAAGATATTTTTCCGAAGGAGATGCTTGCCACAAAACCAGAATCTCTTATTGAACGAGAGAGGGTTAAGGGAATAATGTTTGACGACAAGAGGAGACTCGCACTGGTATGCACAGCAAGAAGCAAGCTACTTCCTGGTGGTGGTGTTGAAAAAAATGAAAATCTTTTTGAGGCAATGGAAAGAGAATGTCTCGAAGAAATGGGCTGTGAAGTAAAGGTAGAAAAAGAAATAGGTTTTAGTGATGAATATCGGACGCGTAATCTAACAAGAAAGCCAAGTCGCCAAATCATTCATTGCTTTGTTGGGCGCATTGTTGGTAAGAAGGGTAAACCTCAGACGACCCAAGATGATGAGCTTGGGATGGAGGTAGAGTGGCATATTCTTGATAACGCTATTGCAATTTTAGAAGAGCAGATCGGAACGATTTCATTTGAAAGTTATCATCTGTGTTTCAATGTGAGGGCGCAGCTCGTTTTTTTGAACGAATACAAGCAACATCATGTCTAGCGAAAAGGAAAAGCAGAAGAGGTTTGATGCTATGAAGAAAATCAAAGACGAGCTTTTGGAGCTTAAGGACTCACCGCTTTATGGATATAGAAAAGAGAATAATTACTTTCCTGTGATAGGAAAGGGGAGCCACTTTGCGAAAATTATGTTTGTGGGTGAGGCGCCGGGGAGAAACGAGGCCAAGACGGGTAGGCCATTCTGCGGAGCAGCAGGGAAAATTTTGGATGAGCTTTTGAATTCCGTCGGCGTCAAAAGAGAGGAGGTGTATGTGACGAATATCGTCAAAGATAGGCCGCAGGAAAATCGCGACCCGCTTCCGGATGAAATCAAAATATACGGGCCGTTTTTGGACCGTCAGATTGAAATAATAAAGCCGGAGATAATTGCCACTCTCGGCAGATTCTCAATGCAATACATAATGGAGAAATTCAAGCTTATTTTGGATTTGGAGCCGATATCAAAAGCGCATGGCAAATCATACGATGCAGAAGCGAGCTACGGACCGATGAAGATAATCCCTCTCTATCATCCCGCCGCCGCTATCTACAATCAGGAGCTCAAGTCAACTCTGCATAAAGATTTTCAGATACTAAAATCTAGCTAAGCAGCTTCCTGCAAATCTTCAGGATTGTTAATTCCTTTTATCACTTTCGTCAGAAAATCTGCCGGCCCATGCGCATCTTCTTTGTCAAAACCATTTTCTGGGGGTTTTATCCCTAATTTTTTTAGCTCCGTCAATACATCTGGACTGTATTGGCAATATGTACCCTTAGGACCGGGGGTATTCAATGTATTTACTGTTCGTCATAAGGCGTAAAATATTTTTTGCAATCTCGTTTTTGTCTGAAGGGCCTTCTTTTATTCGTTCGTCTATCATATCTACATATTATCAAATCCTACAAAAAATGCTATATTTTGGCTCATGACCACGAACGAAGTCCGAGAGAAATTCCTAAAATTTTTTGAAAAAAGAGGGCACAAGATAATCCCTTCGGCTTCCCTCGTGCCAGAAAATGACCCAACCACCCTTTTCACCGGAAGCGGCATGCAACCCCTGGTGCCACATCTTCTGGGAGCTCCGCATCCGGAAGGAAAGCGGCTTGCAAATTCGCAAAAATGCTTCCGTTCGCAGGATATTGATGATGTGGGCGACAACAGGCATACCACATTCTTTGAGATGCTCGGCAACTGGTCATTGGGTGATTATTTCAAAGCAGAGCAGCTGCCATGGGCATTTGAATTTCTTGTAGAGGAAGTCGGGCTTGATCCAACGAAACTTTATGTGACCGTCCTTCGCGGGGATATGGAGACACAGATAGAGGCGGATAATGAATCGGTAGAGATATGGAAAGAAATATTCGCAAAATATGAGATAGAAGCGAAAGATATAGATTTTATGAATGAAGAAAAGGCGTCAGAGCGGGGCATAAAAGAGGGCGAGAGAATATTCGGCTATAATGTCAAAAAAAACTGGTGGAGCCGAAGCGGGGTGCCTTCAAAGATGCCTGCGGGAGAACCGGGAGGGCCTGATTCGGAAATATTTTATGATTTTGGAACAGAACACGACCAGAAATTTGGCGTAAATTGCCATCCGAATTGCGATTG
>Ga0209542_10005955_pt1 | contig 24014 bp, 24 predicted proteins | sample RifCSPhighO2_01_FD_184028 | JGI IMG/M metagenome (GOLD analysis project Ga0209542, IMG submission 184028) | Soil microbial communities from Rifle, Colorado - Rifle CSP2_plank highO2_0.1 (SPAdes) (version 2) | ecosystem: Environmental > Terrestrial > Deep subsurface > Rock core/Sediment ...
GACATGCATGACGAACTTCCATCAAGCAACATTACACGAATTGATTATTTAATACCGCCGCAGCAAGCTGCGGGGTATTGAACCCAGAAAGGAATAAAGGAAAAGGCAAGGATTGCGCCGGGACGTTATGTCTCAAATTTAAGATTGAGAACTATTTTTGGTTCCTGAAAACTACGTGGCAGGAGTGTTTTATCCAGCAGTCAGTGCACTGCTGCTCCTGCTCGTATTTCTTTCCAAAGCAGGCGTCTAACGTGAACTTGAGCATTTTGGGCTGGATAATCGGAAGAGTTTGCTCAATAGGGAGAAGTATGTCTTCTTGCGCTTTTTTGATCGTTTTCGTCACTATATCCCCCTGTGTTGTCATTGGAGAGGGAGTATTTAAGCCTTTGCAATTTATATAACTTATAAAATTATTTAAATTTTCAGAATTTATAGAAGATATATAAGAACGGTCTTCGCAATAAGCTTTTAAATAAACATTCATTGAGAGAATTAATGAAAAAAGAGGTACTCGAGCAGATAGCGTTGCGTTTAAGAAGGCTTTCGCTTGAGATGACGACTAGAGCTAAGAGCGGTCATCCGACTACTTGCTTAAGCGCGGCTGATCTTGTCGCAGCGCTGTTTTTCTCAGAGCTTCGCCTCGATACTAAGAATCCTGATAATCCTGCGAATGATGAATTTGTTCTGAGCAAGGGCCACGCTTCAGCGCTTCTTTGGGCAGTGTTCGCAGAGGCAGGAATCATTTCTGAGAATGACTTGAAAGGTTATCGCTCCATTAATTCCGTTCTTGAGGGCCATCCAACTCCGAGGATGCCTTGGGTTAAGGTCGCGACAGGCAGTTTAGGGCAGGGCTTGTCTGCAGGTCTTGGCATGGCTCTCGCTCAGCGTTTGCAGAAAAGTCCGGGACGGGTGTTTGTCTTGATGGGAGATGGAGAGCTTGCGGAAGGCAGTGTTTGGGAGGCTGCGGCTTTGGCGTCGTATTACAAAACTAAAAACTTGATAGCTATCGCTGACTGTAATCGTTTGGGGCAGTCCGGTGAATCTTTGCACGGTAATGATGTGCAGGTGTGGAAGAAGAAGTTCGAAGCTTTTGGCTGGAAAGCGGTTGTTATTGATGGTCACAATATGACTCAGATTTTGTCGGCGTTCAGGAAGGCTAAAGGTCCGTTTGCGATTATAACGAAAACTATCAAGGGCAAAGGTGTGTCGTTCCTTGAGGATAAAGAGGGCTGGCATGGAAAGGTGTTAAGCGAGGATGATTTGAGAAAAGCGCTTAAAGAATTGGGCGAATCTAAAAAAATGCAGGCTGTTGTGAGGCCTGCTCCGTCGTTCAAATCATCGACTTCGAAGCTTGGCAGGTTTAGTTTGCCAAATTACAAAGAAGGTGATTTGATAGCGACTCGCGAAGCATACGGCGATGCTCTTGTGAATCTTAGCTGTGATGATGATGTTGTAGCGCTTGATGGTGATGTTAAGAATTCTACTTTTTCGCAGAAGTTCAAGAATGTGTTTCCGCAGAGGTTTTTTGATTGTTTTATCGCTGAGCAGAATATGGTCGGTATGGCTACGGGTTTTGCTGCAAGAGGTTTCATTCCTTTTGTCAGCACTTTTGCCGCGTTTTTCACAAGGGCTCACGATCAGATAAGGATGGCGGGTATTTCTGGTTCGAACATCAAGCTTTGCGGTTCTCACGTTGGGGTTTCTATCGGAGAGGACGGTCCTTCGCAGATGGGTTTGGAGGATTTGGCGATGATGCGCTCGGTTCCAAATAGCGTGGTTCTTTACCCGTCAGATGCTGTTTCGTCGGCTAAGTGTGTTGACTTGATGATGGAGCACGATGGCTTGTCGTATTTGAGAACTTCTCGTCCTAAAACGCCGGTTCTTTATTCGAGCAAAGAACAGTTTACTATTGGAGGCTCTAAGACTCTTAAGAGTTCTTTGAGTGATTCTGCTGTTGTGATAGCTGCGGGCGTGACTGTTCACGAGGCTTTGAAGGCTTATGATGAACTGCGCAATAAAGGCGTTAATGTGGCGGTTGTTGATGCGTACTCGGTAAAGCCAATTGATAGGAATTTGGCTGGTTTTTGCCAGAATAAAAAAGTGATTGTTGTCGAGGACCATTATTCTGAGGGCGGGCTTGGCGATGCCGTGCGTTCATTGGGGCTTAAGATTGTTCATTTGGCAGTTCACGGTGTTCCTCGTTCAGGAAGACCAGAAGAGTTATTATCCGCTCATAAAATAGATTCAGCTGCTATTGTGAAAGAGGTATTGAGATGAAGCTTCCGAAGTGGACGAATAAAGTTGAGATTTTTGTGGAGAAAGCCATACCGTATCTGCTCATTTTATTGACGGTTATAATCGTTCTTGAGCTTACTCATTATGGCGAGATGTTCCACATTCCGATTGTCATAGCTGATGCGGTCATAGTTACGTTTTTCGTGACTGACTTGGTGTTCAAATGGTTCCATACGAAGAGCACGTATAAATTCGTGAAGATGTACTGGATTGAGCTTATCGCGGTGTTTCCGTTCTATTTGTTCTCGCGAGTTCTTTTGTTCGCATCAGAGTTCACCGCTGCGAGCGAAGGAGTGCAGAAGCTTTTGCACGAGTCTGCGCTATTGCGGGAGGTTAAGTTTTTGCAGGAAGTCGAGCTTTTCAAGGAAGTCGAGTACGGTCCGAAGCTTAGCAGGTGGTCAAGGTTTGTAAGAACATTCGCGCGAGGCTTGAGATTGCTTAGGGCGAGGTTCTATTTCGTGCACGGACATATGAAGCATTCGAGAAGGGATGATATTCGATAGCAGCGTAAATAGTGGCAAAGTCCTCGAAATCAGAGGACCACTATGAAACCTGAATGGGAAAAATCGGTTTCAAAGCTTTTGTACCCGCTATTTTGAGGAAGACAATCGCTTATTCGCGTTCTCAGTTCGTTTGGTGCGGATAGTGTGGGCGTGATTTTTGATGATTTGGGCCATCTTTCCCAAGGAAAGTTCACATACAAGTATTCAGTTCCTTTTGTTCGCATTTTCTGGCAGACCGATTCCAATACTGCGCTTGCCAATCCTCTTTTACGGAATCTATTGTGGTCTGCGTACCGATGGAGCTCGACGACTTTATTTGGGTTATCTTTGTGTTGGAACCAATAGCTTCTGATGCGGATTATCAGCAAAGGAACAGTGGCTTCTAATACTGGGTATTTTAGTGAAACTTCTTTATTGTACCCTATGGCTTCGCATCTGATTCTATCGTCATCTGTCATAATCAAAGATAAGTTCTTGCATTCGTCAGGTAAAGCTGATCTGCTGATGTAAGAGACTAAATAGCGTGCCGTTCGAAGGTTGTTTGTGCTGTTTTTTTCTTCTCGATAGGTTCCAAAAAAACGTACGTCTTTTGAGGGCAGGCCTAACATACTTGCGAGGTTTTTCGGGAAGAATCCCTCTGCTTCTGAAGGCTCCAATAATGTCTCCATGGGCTCTGTCATAAGGTTATAGCTTCAAAATAAGCACATATAAACCTTTCGTTTTAATCACCACTGAATGATGACAAAATATCGTGCTCATTTAAACGATTTGAACAAAGAGCCAATCATCGTTTCCAAATCGCCTGATCGCCTTTATGTATCTTGGTTAGGCGATTTAAAGGTACGAAGTATTCGTGTCCGTTTTCTTGGAAGACTATCATGTCGTGTTCGACTTTGCGTATGTCTTTTGGATTGATTTTGTGTTCGTGCTTTGCGACTTCGTCGTGGTAGTAGACCATGTGGTCCACTCCGCTTTTGGTTTGCCTTATTGCGTGGTTGAGTATTTTGCTTATCCTGTTGAACTTTTGCGATAGCGGGTCGAATTCGCGGTACATGTATCCTGTGACTGTGAGGATGAATAGCCCTACGAAGAGGCAGAAATACACGTTTTCGAGCAGGGGTATTTCATAGCTTACTTCCCATATGCCTCGCCAAAACAGTATGATTCCTGTTCCGTAGAGTAGTGATGCTAGGAATTGTCTGTCTTCTTCTCGTAGTTCGTAGAATCTCATCCGATTATCACCGCGTGTTCGTTGATGGTTTTTATTGCGTAGTCTATTTTGTGTTTGCTTCGTGCGTGGATTGTGAGTATGGGTTCTCCTTTTTTGATGGTTTCCCCAGTGTGTTTGACTAGGTATATTCCTGCGTCGGGGTCTATTGGTGCGCCTGCGAGTCTTGCTGCTTTTGCGATTATTAAATTGTCAATGCTTTTTATTGTTCCGCTTTTGCGAGCTTCAAGTATGTATGAATGTTTGGCAGGTGCTAGTTTTTCAGGGTCGGGGATTTTTCCTCCTTGGGCTTCTACCATTCGTGTCATCGCTCCGAATGCGGCTCCAGTTGTTAGAAGGCGTCTTGCTGTGGCTTCTCCTTTGCCTTTTTTGGCTTTGCCTGCGAATTCGAGTAGTATTCCTGCCATCCAGATGCTTTTGTTGACGAGGTCTTGTGGGGCGCATCCGCTGCATTTTAGCGCCCAGATGACGTCTCTTGCTTCTAGGACTGGTCCTATTCCGTTGCCTATTGGCTGTGAGCCGTCTGTGATTAGTGTTTTCATTTTTATGCCAAGAGCGTTGCCAAGTTCGCCGAAGTGTCTTGCGAGGTGTTTTGCTTTATGTTTGTCTGCGACTTTGCTTCCGGGCCCTATTGGTATTTCCATTAATAGGTGTGTGGCTCCTACGCAGTATTTTTTGGCCATTATTGATGCTAGCATTTGCCCTTCGGCATCGATGCTGAGTGGGTGTTCTATTCGGATTATTTTGTCGTCTGCGGGGGCAAGGTTTACCGCTCCGCCCCACACCATGAATCCTCCTACTTCGTTGATTATTTTTTTGAGCTTGCTTATTGGAAGGCTTACCGGCGCTAATACTTCCATTGTGTCTGCGGTTCCTGCAGGGGACGTTATCGCTCTACTGCTTGTTTTCGGCACTATGCATCCTGCGGCGACTAGGATTGGAACTACCAGCATTGTTGTTCTATTGCCGGGCACTCCTCCGATGCTGTGAAAGTCCACTACGGGGTATTTGCCGAAGGTTAGTTTTTCGCCTGAATTGGCCATGGCTTTTGTTAGAGCGATGATTTCGCTTCTGTGCATTCCTCTTGTGTAGGTTGCGATTACAAAACTTGTGAGTTCAATGTCTGTTAGCTTGTTGCCGACGATGTCATTGACGATTGTCGCAAGCTCTTTTTCTGTTAGCCGAAAGCCGTCGAGTTTTCTTTTTATGTAGACTACGCTTTCTGGTTTTTCAGCTATGTCTAAATGGACGATGTCGCCGTTTTTTGCGTTTATGGCATCGAGCGTTTCTTCGAAGAATCCTACGTGTCCGGGAGGTACTGCTTTTTTACTTTCTGCGATGTCAAGGATGGCGATTGTTGATCTGCTTCCTTTCTTGACCACAAGTCTATCCATCGGGTGCAAGTCTAGTTCGTGGGCATCTTTTTCGTTTAGAATTACTATTTGGATGTCGCCTGTGGCGATGTCCATGTCCTTAACACGCAGCTTCATCGAGTTCATTTTCGTTTTTTGCCGTTATGATGGCCCAATATGTCTGCTTCTTCGAGGGCGTGCGGCGCTCGTTCTTTTTCGAAGATTTGCAGTAGGGTTTGGAATAGGACTAGTACGAATGGTCCGATTATTAGGCCGATGAATCCGAAGATGAATAGTCCTCCGATGACTCCTATCATGACTAAGAGCGGGTGTACGTTTGCTCTTCCTGCGACAATGATTGGTTTTAGGATGTTGTCTATTGTTGAGATTATCAAAAGTCCGTAGAAGAATAGTCCTAGGCCCTGCCACATCAAAGTGGGTTCTGCCTGCAGGTATCCTGCGAGTATCATATAACCTGCGGCGGGCATCCATATCATGGCGCAGCCAACGAAGGGGACTAGCGCGAAGAAGGTCATTACTATTCCCCACCAGAGGAATCCGTTGATGCCAAAGAGCCAAAATCCGAACGCTCCTAGTGTTCCTTGTACTAGCGCTACTATGAAGCTTCCGTAGATTAGCGCGTACGTGACGTCGCTGAATTGTTTGATGACTTGGTCTTGGTGGTGAACTTTAAGAGGCACTATTTGTGTGACTCTTTTGAGGTAGTCTTTTCCTTCGACTAGAAGATAGAATGTGGTGAATAATGTGACCATCAGGCTTAAAGCGATGCTTGGAAGCGCGAGTATTACCCCGCTGACTTTTCCCGTGATGAATCCTATGACGTCGTTTAATAGCGATATGAGATAGCTTTTTGTGGCTTCATCTTTTAACAGATTGTTTATATTGTTCGCGCTTTTGCAGATGAACGTGTCTTCGTAGCATCTGTTTTCGATGATTTCTCCTGAGAATAATTGTTGTTTGGCTCTAAGGTAGAGATAGTTTGTTTCTTCGGCTAGGCTTTTGACTAATAGTCCGCTTGGTATTGTGACTAGTAGGATTATCATGAACGCTATTAGGAATGCTGCGAGGTATTTGTGTTTGACGCGCACTCGGATTTTGTCGTAAAGTGGGTAGAAGACGAACGCTAAAATCGCTCCTGCGATGATGCTTGTGAGAACAGGTATTACGATTATTATGCTTGCAAGCCCGACTACTCCAAGGACTGCTAAGAAGAAATACTTGCTCAACCCCTCTTTTTCCATAGCGGTTTAAATGGATGTATTGATTTATAAATGTTGCTGAGCAAAACCTTTTTAAATGGACTCTATTGTTCTCCTCTTATAAGAGCCCGTGGTCTAGCGGTTATGACGGCTCGTTGACGTCGAGCAAGTCGCCAGTTCGAACCTGGCCGGGCTCATAAAGTTGCGCAAACGAATGTTTCCGCGCAAGACATGACTCTGCCGGGTTTGAACTCGACCATCTGCAGATGGACGTTGTTCGAACCTGGCCGGGCTCATATTTTTCTTTTGACCTAAGTTCAATATATCTCGCAAGCTCGTGCCACGCTGTTTGGTTGCGTATGAAGAAGTCTAATAGTGCTTGCTAGATTTAAAAAGCAGTATTCAGAAAAGAATTCAATCCAATTCGTTTGCGAGGTCTGCGAGTTTTTTTGTTGCTTTTTGCAGTCCTTCTTTCACATATCCTATGTGGTTTTTATCTAATATTTGGCGTGGTGTGTGGTCTATCATGGCAGCCAGTATCTTTAGATTTTCAACGATTCCTCCTGATTTTACGAGTTCTCGTTCAACTTTCTCAAGTTTTCGCACTATTGCATCATTTGCGGCCATAAAATTTTAAAACAGTTTATAGTATAATAATGTTTGGAACTACCATCTTATTTGTATTTGGAATTGGAATCCTAGGTCTGCTTCTTTTTCGCCTTGGAATAGTCCTAGTAGGTCTTGTCCGCTTCCTGTTCCCATTCTTTTGCCGTTTAGTGTGGGTTCTAATCTTCCTGTGAATTGGACTCTGCTTTCTTGTCTTTGCGGACGCGCTTCCACTCTTAGCGCTTGTCTTAATGGCGCTAGCGGGTCTGTGAAGTCTTGTTCGAGATTACCTAAATCTATTGTCCAAATGGATTCTATTCCGCCGTACACGTCTTGGAATAGTCCTCCTAGTCGTTCAACTTGGATGAGTCCGCGATTCATATATACGAACGGAGTGTAGCCTTCACGGGCTAACTGTCGTACTATTTCTCTTGCGCTTTGTAGTATAATGCGGTATTCTCTTGCGCCCAGTTTACCGCTGTTTTGCTGGTATTCTAGGTCTCTTCTCGTTCCGTACGGATCAAAGTATGGATTGTATAAGTTGTCAAGATCGTCCGTTATTGAGAATTTGGGTTCTTCGCCATGAAGGTTTATTGTTACTTGATCTAATGAAAGGCCTCTGCCAAATGAGGGCATGAGGGTTGGAAGGTCTAATCTTAAAGTGTCTTCAAGATTTATTTGTGTTGGGCGTTCAACTTCTATTGGTTCGTAAGTTTGCTGGTAAGTATTTGAGATTTGGATTGTTTCCGGAGGGCACGGTTCGCTGCGAATGAGTTTTTCAGAAGGCGTGATGTTTTGAACTATAATCTCCGAAGGGTCTAGTTCAGAACTGATTTTTTGCAATCCCTCATTTGGAAGCGCATGGCAACCTGAAGCCGAGAACATCAATCCAGCCGCCACCCCGTAAAAGTAATTTTTTAGTCCTTTCAAACTCACACTCCTAAAATCGTTTGTACGACATTAATAAGATGGTGACACATTTTATTAAAAACAAGTTATTTTTGACATTCCACAATAGAGGAAACATTTAAAAAGGTTCATAAACGGTCACGTTGATAATGCCTCCGTAGCATCATCGCCTAGCCCTTAAGAAGTGCTAGGACCCCAAACACTAAGTTGGGTCTTCGCGAGGCTTCAACCCAACGAGGAACAGCCCGTGCGCAGCACTGGTTGTTTTCACATACAAAATGCCTCCGTAGCATAGTAGCTATTGCGCCACCTTGGTAAGGTGGAGGTCACGGGTGCAACTCCCGTCGGAGGCTTTTAAAATCGACCGGTTTATCGTCTGGTGAGGGAACCGGAATTGATTTTAGGGAATTGCACTCGATTTTTAAAAGCCAGAAAATCGGCGGGTTTTCTTGGCTTCGGAGTTTTAGTTTGGAGCCCTCATTTTTGGGACTGTGGAGGACCCGAGTTTTCAGGTGACCACAAATCTCGATAGTTTTAAATACGTGGTCACCTATTGGTATTGTATGTTCATTGAAGTGCGCAAAGCAGGCAAGGGCAAGAAATACTATTTGGTCCATTCTTTTCGTGAGGAGGGAAGGGTTGTCAAGCTCAGGAAATATCTTGGCTTGAATCTTGGCGCAGAAGAGCTCAAGGAAAGAGAAGCACGTGCTTCAAAGACGATCATTGACCAATTGAAGTATTACCGGGAGATCAGGGATCCACTCAGATACGTTCTTTCACCAAACGAGGTAAAACAGCTCAAAGCATTGGAAGCAAGCGGTGACCTGAGAATTGCTCACTTGAGCGAGGATGATTGGCGTCGCTTCTCCGAGTTGTTTTCCTATCATACCAATGCAATAGAGGGGTCAACGCTTACTCAGCGAGAAGTTACTGCGTTGATTGAACATGATACGATTCCTGACAAGAGTGCTCAGGACGTTGCTGAAGCACGCGGTGTTGTCTTGGCAATTGAAAATATCCGAAAAAAGAAGCCGGCGCTTTCCGTTGAATTGATAAGATTATTGCATCGGTTGGTTTTCAAGGAAACAAAGGATTTTGCCGGTGAATTAAGGCCGCTTGGTGTTGAAGTTGTCATCCGTGACGGGCAAGGAGTGGTTGTTCATCGCGGAGCGCCGTCTCAGAACGTGGAGAAGCTGCTCCAAGAGCTAGTGGCCTGGTATGAAAAGAACAAAAAGAAATATTCAGGAATCTTGCTTGCAGCAGTAGTGCACGACCAATTCGAGAACATCCACCCATTTCAGGATGGAAATGGCAGGGTGGGACGCTTGTTGATGAATGCGATTCTCTTGAAGCACAGGCTCCCTCCGATCAATATCGAATTGAGCCATCGGCAGGAATACTACCGGACGCTGCAGGAATACCAAAACAAGGGCAATATACGCCCAACAATTGAGTTGATGCTCAAAGAATACAAGCACCTCAAAAAGAAGCTGCAGAGGTGACCACGCACGTTAATTTTGTGGTCACCTGAGAATAGAGAAACAGCATGGCAAAAAAACAAGTAGTAAAAAATGTCCAGCTCAATCAAATAGTGATATCTCTACTTAGATTAATCAAGCGTCTGATAAAAGAGGAAAGCAACGCATTCTTACGGGTGGCGCGAGGTCGGGCAATAGTCAGGGGAGTAGATCGAGACTTGGCAGTTATCGATGCAGATTCCATCAAAATTCTAAGCGGGTTTGATATCACAGAAAAAATAGCTGCAAGTGGAAATAACTGTACTATCGATAATAAGAAAGTTGCTCGATTCCTAACGAGTCTATCGGGTCGAATCATACGACTCAATCATATTGGCCTAAGCTACTCTTGTGCTTCTATTCGGCAAGAAATAATGCAATACAAGAAAGCGCTTGAAACATCAAACTTTAAACTCTATGAAGAACCATCGGGAAGCAAGAACAAATGGTTATTCATTGGAGATACGAAGAATTGGAACGCTCCGCTCTTTGAGATTGTTTTGACTCAAAGAAAAAACGCAGAGATAACTAAGTGGACTCCGCATTTTCAGATAGATATCGATAGTACGTTGAGCGTGGAAGAATTAAACACTGCACTGGAAAAAACATTTGGTGCTGGTTTTGACTGGAAATTAACTATCAAAAACTACGGGACCGTTTTAGGCATGAAAATACTGGGAAGCACCAACGGAACTAAGCTATGTCTTGGCATTGGCACCAATTTGAGAAATACCGAGTATCACAGGAAGAGAGTTCTCAAAGAACTGAAGTAGGAAAATCTATATGAATTCCTCTCAATTTCTGACTGATAAGTTCACTTAGAGTCGCATTTGTCTTATGCGGATGCGTACTAACTCTCTGGAGCCCGCTTAAGGCTTGAGCGCCCCGTTCGTAAGCCCGCAGTGAGCTATTTGTGTATTTTGGCTTCTGCTTGTTTTTCGACAAAGGTGAACAAGGTGTTTAGAACATCTTGAGGGACCGCAACGTTCATTTGGTTTTTTAGGTGTTCGAGAAAATCGCCTAAGTCGAATACTGCTGTTTCTCTGCCTAATTTGACTTGGTTTTTGGCTTCTTCGATGAGGATGTTCGCGCTTTCCGTGCTATCATACGTTGAACCGTACCATATCACAAGTACTTGAAAAATCATTAAATAGTTCGAGGGATTCTAACCTTTATTCAAAGAGGTGTACCATGTCAGAGGAAAAAGTCTCAATAGCGATTCTCGGTATCATTTCACTCATCGCGATAGTAGGATTGATTCTCATGTTCAGTGGAGGTTCCACCGGCGCGCTATTTTTAGCATGCGCGTCAGGCCAACATTTTGATAAGGCGGTATTAACCTGCGTAAACAACGCGCAGACCAGCGGACTTCCCTGCTCGCCCAATTCGAACGGGCAATGTAGCCAAGATGATTGTTTGGTTGGCATCCAAACAGGCAGGTGTGACACGAGATGTAATTGCGTTCTGACTTCCGCGCCGACTCAGACTGGTCAGCCTCTTACGAATCAAGTGCGACGACCAAGCACCCCGACAAGTCAAGGGCTCCCGTGTACGCGCAACTCAAACGGATACTGCAGCCAAGATGATTGCTTGGTTGGCATCCAAACAGGCAGGTGCGATACTAACTGCAATTGCGTTTTGACTGCTTCCACACACAATTACAAAGGCACAGTGACCATTGTGAAATAGATTGTGTCAGTGGTCTCTGCTCGTTAGCTGTATCCTTGTGGTTTTTAAAAAGAAAGTATTTAAAACTCGGTTGGCTTTTGCCTATCAAAAGGTGATTTTTTGAAACGTCAAACAAGGCAGTGTCTATTCATTGTCACATTTTTGATTTTTTCAGTGTCTGTTCTCGCTATTCCGACGGGGTATTCTTCACCTGCAAAATATGGATCTGCAACAGTTATCAGTTTTCACAAGCAAGTGGGCGATTCTGTCTGGTCGACGTCTGCGGCCGGAATGGCTGTTGAAGAAAGCAGAGTGAGTGTTGACTATGACGCGTCACGTGTCGCTGAATCACAAACGCCGATCCCAACTGATAGGTTACCGATAGCAGAGAAGGAAGCTCCGTCTGAAACTACAAAGGAACAGGTATGCCGTCCTGGAACGACCACGTGCGGCGTTGGTGCATGCAAGAAAACGGTTCAGGATTGTGTGGATGGAGTTCCGCAAAGGTGCGTTCCTGGGAAAGCAATTCCTGAGGTCTGTGGAAACAGTATCGATGACAATTGTAATGGCGAAACAGATGAAGATTGTAAAGCGTGCACGCCGAATTGGGTGTATTCTCAATGGGGTCCCTGCTCTTCAGGAGTACAGCTAAGAAAAGCCCATGATTCTAACAATTGTATGACTGGAGCGCCAACTGACCTCACACAACCGTGTTCGTCTTTGTGTAATTCAGTTATGCAGCAATGTTTCGTTGGTGTTGGTGCCTGTGTTCGTTTTGGAACTCAGACTCGGTCCTGCGTGAATGGTATCTTGGGCAATCTAAGCGCGTGTTCTGCAGTCCCCGGAACCCCGATCGCTGAAATCTGCGGCAATGTGCTAGATGATAACTGCAACGGGCAATCGGATGAGAATTGTCCGCCTGCGTGCACTCCTCAATCGCAACTCTGTGCTCTCGGTATTGGCGCATGTATGCGTTTAGGCAACCAGACGCGGTCATGCGTAAACGGCACGCTGAGCGCGCTATTTGGTCTTTGTTCCGCAACTCCGGGAACTCCTGTTCCTGAAATCTGCGGCAATAATATTGATGACGACTGTAATGGCCAATACGAAGACGGCTGTGTGAACCAGCCAAACGGCAATGCCTGCGCGTCCGGATCCGGCTGCCAGTCCCAAAACTGCGTGAGCAACGTCTGTGCACCCTATCAAGACTGCGTCAACGCATGCACCACTACAGTCCAGAACTGCTACAGCTATAGCTGCGGGTGGTTTGGACAGTCAACGTGCCAAAGCTGCAACCCCTACCAAACCACGAATCCCGCGTGTGTACAAGCGTGCGTTCCTGCGTGCACTCCTGTGCCAGTACAATGTAGTGTTGGTGTTGGTCGATGTGCTAACACAGGCATACAGATACGACACTGTGTGAATGGCGTGCTCGGTGCCCCAGGTCCGTGTTCTGCGACTCCGGGAACTCCTATTCCTGAAATGTGTGGTAATAATATCGACGACAATTGCAACGGCCAAACAGATGAGGGTTGCCCCCCGCCACCCTGCACTCCAGGAACGATATCCTGCGGTCTTGGTGTGTGTCTGCATACTGTTCAGAGTTGTATAAATGGAGTTCCGCAAGGCTGCACTCCTGGACAGGCATATTCTGTGCAAGACGTATGTGGCAATAATATCGACGACAATTGCAACGGCCAAACAGATGAGGGTTGCCTGAATCAGAATGGTCAATCTTGTTACTCGTGGTCTCAGTGCTATTCACAAAGTTGTTCGAATGGCATCTGTACATCACATCAGGATTGTATAAACGCGTGCACCACTACCGTTCAGAATTGCTACAGTTATAGTTGCGGTTTTGCGGGATGGTCAACGTGCCAGCAATGCAATCCCTACCAGACCACCGATCCTGCGTGCGCGATGTCTTGCCATTGAAAAACTGAGCAACCTTAGAAAAGCCTCGCTTGTTCAAATCATGCATTGTTTCAAGCATGAGACAATAATATATTTCAACACTTTCTCTAATATCATTGGAAGCTCGCCTTCATAGGTCATGTGAAGGAACCATACCAACGTTCTGTCTCCCGCCTGAAGCTCTAAAAATCCGAGATTTTTGGATGCCAGAAAACGCAATGGCGTTTTCTTGGCTTCGAAAACTAAGTTGTGAGCCCTCGGATTTGGGCCCAGTCTGGGCCTAAATTTCAGCAAAGGTTTATAAGTTTTGAACCTATTATGGTAATTATGGAACTCATAACTATTCCAAAGCATGAGTATCAGCGTTTGAAGAAGCTGGAAGAATTGGATTTTGATCTGATACGCCAGTTCGCAAACAGCCTCGAGGATTTAAGAAAGGGTCGTTTCAAGCGGCTTGCTTAACTATTTTTTCTGCTTCTCTTCTGAATGCATCCAGACTTTTCTTGATGTGGTCAATAGTTGCTTGTTGGTCCTTTTTGCCGCTTGTTGCTGCCAGTAAGACAAGCTTCAAGTCTTCATAAATCAAGCAGTAAACTCTTTTCTCATGGACTCTCTTTTCGCGCAGGAATCTATAATTCAGGGCATCACCGGCAAAAGGATTTTCTCTCAACTGCTTGGGAATCTTTTCTGCGATCTCTCTGTCCGCTTTGGTCCAACGAGAAAGTTCTTCCAGATAGGTGTCAGTTCAGATGATGGTGAACATAGGACAATTGAGCACGTGAGAATTTAAAATGGTTTGTATCTCAAAATCAAAGATGATAGTGCAGAAAAGAAAGACCATGTCTGACTACATCCGAAGTTGCATTTCGGGCAATAGCGTTGAAATCGAGCTCCAAAATGAACCTTTACATTAACGCGCTAAAAAAGGCGATTGAATCAAAGCTCAAGCTACTCTGCTCGCGTGAATAATGGTTAAATACTTCTTATCTTTGTGTTGTTTTATGAAATACTTGATTTTGATGCTTTTGATCTCAATTCCTTTTGTTTTGGCTGAACGTACTGCCGAGCGTACGATTACGCGTATCACCCCTCTCCTGAACGTAAGCGTTCCACTCACTGTTGCTGTTCGTCCTGTTTGCCAATCAGGTGTTAGTAGGTGTGAAGATAACACGTTCCAGCTTTGCAAGGCAGGCATGTGGCTTCGTGCTCAAACGTGCACTAAGTCACAGATTTGCTCTAAGAAGGGGTGCGTTTCTATTAATAGCAAACTGACCGTAACGCCAGTGAAGCTTCTGGCAGGTGAGATTGTTTGCCCTGTTGTGAAAACCTTTGCGAAAAAGCCTTTGAAGGCTCCGTTCGACCTCAAGAAAGGGGACTGCGCGCTTAAAGGTAAACCGATAACTGCGTATTTGGGTTCGCTTCAGAAAAGGGCTGATGAGTGCAAGGCGTTAATCATACCTAATTGGAATCAGGTGGTTCAGTCTAAAACGTATTTGCATCAGAAAATCGATGCGCTTCCTACAGTTTCACCTACTAGTAAGATAACCGCTTCTGCTTCTTGTTTTAAGCTAACTGATGAACAGAACACTCCTTTTGAAGTTGGTGAGAGTGTGCCTGCTGATGCGTACTATGCTAATTGGCTTTTGAAACTTGGTAAAAGCGTTCAGAGCTATTGTGATAGCGTTACTGGCTTGATACAGCCTGTTGCGAATAAGTGTTCTGAGTATAAGATGGCGATTAAGTGTATTATTGATGATAGAGAAGGAGTAAGTGAAGGGGAACGAGAATCGTTCCACATGGGAATTGATTCAGCTTCTAACGCTGCTAAAATTCGATATGACTCATTAGGATTTGTTCATGCTAAAACCATAACTGAGAACATTGCAAACTTCAAGAAAAGTTTCAATGAGAAAAATGTTTGTACGACTAAAAACGATAGTGCGAACGGGTTTGGGAAGGAAGAGGAGTGAACGTGACGAGGAGAAGGGATGAGCCCAAGTTTCAATTAGTCAAAGTTAAGAAATCCTCAAAAATGTAAACTGAATTCCAGACTAACCAATCTAATTGGCACACCAAAAGCAGTTCCGCAAACTATAAAAACAACAGATGACCACTCCAACACATGGACATCCAATTGTTCATAAAAGAGGGGACTAGCTACAAGGTTCTAAGAGTGCCAGTTTATGTAGTTAAGAATCTCTTAAGAGATCGACTTAGCCGAAGCGAACTTGACCGCATCCATCGTCTCGCGGGACCAGTTGAAATGTCGGACAATTTCAAATCAGGTAGCATTATTGTTGATTTTAGTTCAAAAACAGCGGAATGTTATCAAACGAAAATCGACTTAACATCATTTGATCCAACTTGGAAAGTAAATAATGAGAAAATCACACTGAATAATTATTAAACGTTATTCTGTTGAACTATATTGATTTCCGTATCAGAAAGGTTAAACAGCTTGAAAACTTCGTTATCAATCATCCCATCTATTTTTTGAATTTCATTTTGTATCTTGTTACTTTCATCGGTATTTTTTTCTTTAATGTTCTTCAATTTTTCGTTCAACTCCAAAATCCTGCCCACTAATTCACTTATTTTTGACTCAGAAGAATATATCGGATAAGGTAAATTATAGAGATTGGAGGGTTTTATATTTACATCATTATAGTGAGCAGAAAAATAAAAATTCATTAATTTGGAATTAAGGATACCAAGAATCCAAAAAGTCTTAACTTTATCTTTTGGAAGTAAATTATGGATTCCGTTGTTCGTGTATATTCCACCCCGAATGAATGTTGCCACAATTCTTCTAGGTAAGGAAGGATTTCTGATTTGCTGCAGAACAATTCTATCACGTTCAAAAATATTTGGCGTTTTTGGCTCTGCAAGCCATTTTCCGTAACTAATATATTCTTTATTTTTGGAAACGCCATATCGATAAATGAATTTACCAGTGAGCCAAGGCTTGAATGTCTGATCTAATTTGGTAAGTGCAGTAAATGGTTTTTCGTCAACTATTCTTTTTGTTTGCGAGGGGTTTCCCTTGCCCACTTGATACGGTTTAATACCAGTGATGATTTCAACGTAATCATTTAGGACTACTGGTTGTTTTTTTATCTTGGCAATTAATTGAACATCATCCACATTCAGTTTCAGATTAATTACGCTTCCAGGAGAATCTAACAAATCTTTTTGCTTGACTGCCACATAATTTAGATTGCTCAGATTGTTAATTTTATCTTTATGGGGGAAGAAATATGCCCCTATTTGATTGTTATTGATGATCTTTTTCGTAAAAATTATAATGCATGTGTCAACAGTTGCATCTTCAAAAACGCTCTGAGGAAGGTTAATTAATTTAAGTATTGAAAATTTTGATAACAGTTCTACTCTAATGTGTTGTGCATTTGTCAAATAAAACCAAGTGTTTGGTATAATTAACCCAACTAGTGATTCTTCTTTAACCAACGCGGCGACTCGCTCTAAAAATAAACGATAACTTTCATAAACTGATTTCACATATGAATAATGCAGTTCAAAATATTTTTTCTCCTCCAGTTTGAATGCAACACCGTACGGCGGATTCCCAATCACGATGTTAAACCCTCCACCAGTCATTATTTCCTTGAACTCATCTTCCCATTTAAACGCCAGATAATCGCCCGCCACTTCTTTATCATCAATCAAACTATTTCCGTGTCGAATATTATCCGCAAGTACTGGAAGTCCTTCTGAAATCTGCGCCAGTTTCAATGAAAATGTTAACTTGGTAATCTCAACGGCTCGTTCATCAAGATCGACTCCGTATATACAATTTAGAAGCAAGTCCTTTTTCTCCGCATATTCCAAGGGCCGTTTTAGTGCTTTTGCAGCTTCTTCAATTAGTACATTAAACGCCCTTAAAAGAAAGCTTCCCGACCCGCACGCGGGATCAAGAATTTTCACTTTCAGAATTTCTTCAAATGATTTTCCTTTAATATAGTCACGAACAGTGTTATTCACTATGTATTCAACAATGTATTTTGGCGTGTAATAAATGCCCTCCTTCTTTCGTTTTCCAATATCTTCTTTTTCCTTGAAGCGCTTCTTTCCAGTCTGAACATGCCCGATAAAATTTTCATAAACTTTGCCAAGAATGTCTTCATCGATTTCATCAAAATTGTATGCTGGTCGGCCTTTCGGTTCGCGTAGATCAGTCAATAAGTCCATTAGTTTTGTATCTTCGATTATGTATTTATCAGCCGGACTCATATCAAAAAGATCGCTATCAGGCACTTTTCGATATTTTGCGAAAAGTCCATGAATAGATTCCAATAACCAGCCCAGAGTCATCGAATAACGAGTCTGTTTCTCATTAAGCAATCGTTTTAAAGTTGGCTCATGGTGAATTCCTTTATCTTCACAACAACAAATGAAAACCAACCTATCTATTATTTTTTGAACTTCTTTCTCAATTTCTGCAAAGTCCTGTTCATCATCAAAATTTAATTTAAGATTTTTCTTTTGAATATTGGTGAGTAACATTTCTCGCCAATTTTTCATATCATCCAAAAGGCGATCATCAACAGGAACAGATTTTTTATGATGAACGAGTTTTGAATAAAGAAGATTATCTTTAGCTGCTGAAATCCAGTATTCTCGTTCAAAACACAATAACGTTTTCAAGTCATCATCACTTACAGTTAAAAGATTGATTCGTGCAATAGCTGCTTCATGCACATTCCGATACTGTATTTTAGGGGCTAAAATTACAATTTGTCTAAAATTTGTTAAAATAACGAATTCTTTATCCGCATTATATCCATACTCAAGTGCTTGCGTTAATGCTGCTTCATCTTCGAACAAATCTTTCGTAGCGGCTTTCGCTTCAACAATGAATTGCGTCATGCCTTGATAATAGACCAGATAGTCAGGACGTTTTCCTGCTCTTTGTTCTTCAAGTCTAAATTCTGAAACATCTTTAGTATTCCAATGAAGAACTGCTTCAACAAGCGGAAGGATTAAACTCGCACAAATCTGTTTTTCATTACTCAGAAGACTTTTATCATCTTTGAATTTCTTATTATACTCATCAACCAGTTTTTGAAGGGCTTGACGCGCAGCAACAATGTCCATATCTGAATGGTTCACCCAGTCCTTTTTATGTATTTCTACCTAAAATCAGTTAACTATTAGAATACTGCCATTCTTTAAATTAGGATATCCCTCCAGTAGCATTGCACACAACACTACAAAACATTTATATCCCTCTCTTCCCAGTGATAAAGCATGACTAACATTCTTATCAGCGGGAAGAAATACAGTTTACTGGATTTTGAGACTGAAGAAGTGTTTGAGAAGGCAGTTATTGAAAATTGCAAATATTTGTTCGGAAACGATGTTGTTTATATTGATATTAAGAAGCGCTTTGGAAAGTCTGAATCATATAACAAAGGCGTGCCTGATGGGTATTTGATTGATTTTACGAGTAATAAGCAGCCTCGACTGTATTTTGTTGAGAATGAGTTGTCAACACATGATGTTTACAACCATATTTCTGAGCAGTTGGTAAGATTCACAACTATCACAAGAACGTCTCAGAATCAAATTAGAACTAAATTGCTTGAAGTTATTAAATCAAATACTGCACTTTCTAAAGAAATAGAGAAATATCTTAAAAATACTGATTTTAAGAATATTGATGAGTTAATGATTTTTCTAACTGAAAATAAGATAAAGATTGTTTTGGTAATTGATGAAGCCACCACCGATCTGAATGACGCACTTGACGTATTTAGAGAACGACCTGACGTTGTCACACTGAAACGATACGTAAACAAGACAGATATTGCATACTTTTACGAACCCATGAGAGAAGAATTGCAGGAATTCGACGGTAAAAAAACAAAGTCTAAAGAGTCAGATATTGAAGAGATCGATACCATCGTGTGTCCGGCATTTGAAGACGGGTTTAAACATGCATACGTTGAAAAGAATGCATGGTGGGCAATCAGACTATCACAAAGGGCTCGCGAACAAATAAGATATCTAGCAATGTATGAAAAATCGCCAGTTGCAGCGATAAGAAATTATGCCGAAATAGAACGAATCGACACGTATAAAGATTCAGGAAAATTCATCTTGTATTTGAAAAATAAGAAAACAGTCAGCCCGATAGAGTTGGATAAAGGCGTAAAAGGAATGGCGCCGCAATCTCCAAGATTTACGAAATTATCCAAATTGCTTAAGGCTAAAAAAATAAGTGAACTCTGGAAATAAATTTGAATTATATTTTGAGACGCCATATGAACAGCAAAAGTACCCTCTCCAAATCCAACTACACCTCCGGTCTTTCCTGTCCTAAGCTTCTTTGGCTTAAAATTAACGCTCCTGAGAGGATTCCGCCTGTTGATGCTGCTACGCAGGCAAGGTTTGATGCGGGTCATGAGGTTGGAGCTTTAGCCAAGCAGCTTTATCCGGATGGTTTTGAAGTGAAACGTGACGGTTCATCGGTAAAGACGACTCAGGAGCTTTTGAGGGAGCGTAAGCCGCTTTTTGAGGCCACGTTCGCGTATAAGCATGCGTATTGCAAGGCTGACCTGTTGATTCCTCACGGTAAGGATGAGTGGGTGCTTATTGAAGTCAAGAGTTCAACAGAAGTCAAGGATGAGCACTTGGAGGATGTTGGCTTCCAGTATTATTGCTTAACTGGCGCAGGGGTTAAACTGCATAAGGTCTATTTGATGGTTGTCAATAATGAGTATGTTTTTGATGGAAAGCTAGAGCTTAAGGAGTTTTTGGCAAAGCACGACGTGACTGAAGATGCAGTTACAAAGTCAGAAGAAGTTGAGGGTAATATTGAAGGTATGCTTGAAATCGTTAAGGGCAAGTGTCCCAAGCCAAAGTACGGTTCTGAGTGCAAAGAGCCTAAGGACTGCCCAGTATGCGCTCCTGATTTAGAAGGGATTGAACTTGCCGAACTGTATTATTTTGGAAAGAAAGCTTGGCCGCTCATCAACCAAGGAATTACCACCTTTGAGAACATTCCGTCTGACGTAAAATTGGGTTCTAAGCAGCAAATTCAAATTGATGCGGTTGAGAAGGGCAAGCCGCACATTGAAGTCAAAGCGATAAAGAACTTTCTCAAGGCGTTCAAGGAACCGCTCACGTGCCTTGACTTTGAAACGATAAATCCTGGTGTCCCTCTCTTTATTGGAACTTGGCCGTATCAGCAAGTGCCGTTCCAGTTCTCAGCGCACGTTATAGAGAATGGCAAGGTTAAGCATATTGAAGTGCTTGCGGATGGCAAAGGTGACCCGCGCAAGGAGTTTCTTGAGGGTTTGAAACAATTGCCAAAGGAGGGGAGCGTTTTGGCGTTCAACGCCAGTTTTGAGAAACGCGTCCTGCACGATTTGGCAGAAGCGTTCCCAAAAGACGCTAAATGGATAACTCAAATAATTGACCGAATGGATGATCTCGCAACGCCATTCAGAGAGTTCTGGTACTACCACCCCAACCAACACGGAAGCTACTCCATCAAAGAAGTCCTGCCCTCAATGACGGGAAAAGGTTACGAAGGACTCGGCATCGCAGAAGGCGGAGCGGCCACCCGTGCGTTTATCGCACTCCTAAACAACACACTAAACACTAAGGACGTGAAAAAGGCAAGAGAAGACCTGTTAAAGTATTGCGGGCGGGATACTGAAGGGATGGTTGAGATTCTTGAGGCGCTTCAAAAGATTGCCAAGTAGTATGGCAACTATTCAATAATCAGTCATATCCATGAAGTCTCTGACCCACTGGTCATGGTCTTCCTTTTTTAATTTTCTTAAGCTCGTTTTTTTAATGCGTTGGATTTCCTCTCTTAAGTCTTGTCTGTATGCTTTGACTAAACTTCGAATCAATTTTGCTTTTTCGGCTTCAACTTTTAGTTCTTGTTTTTTCGTTGATTTTTTCATTTTATGCTCCATGACGATGGATATATTCGTTCAGAAAGAGACTGATACTGGGCGTTTTCCCTTGAATGTGATGGATTGTTGCTCAATCCACGATTCCGGCACGACGTATCCTTCGTTGTGAAAGCACCAGCCGAAACGTGCCAGGTAGTAGTATTTGCCGTTGATGTTCTTTCTCTGGTTGAATATGATGGCATCTGCCATAAGAGAATGAGCGAAATGAGACTATATATAGTGTTTTGACAGGATTATTCCTAAAAGAACGTCCTTCTGAAGCAACACAATCATTAAATATTAATTGCTATCATTTGCTATCATCATGGACGAGACTGAGCAGTTTAACATCAGATTATCTATGTCGCTTATCAAAGATTTAGACTTCATATCGCGTGCAACGCAAATATCTAAGAGCGAGTGGGTTCGCTACAATGTGACGGAACTGGTGAAGACGGCCAAGGATAAGTTGTTATCTGAGCTTGAGAAGTCGTTTATTGTTGGCAGGAAGAGCGCTGAGGAGTTCAGGAGCGTGACGAATCACGCTCCGAGCGAAGAGCTGATAGCGCGCAGGAACGCCTACCACAAGAAGATGTTGGATCTGGTGAAGGACGAGGCGAATAGGGAGTTCGCGAAGAAGGCGTTATTAAAGTCTTAGGTATACGCGCATGGTTTCCTTGGAAACCAAGGGGTTTCCAAAGTGACCATCCCCGTCTTAGCCTCTGCCGTCTTCCGTACCCGCCGTCCTCCTTCCTACCGTCAGCCGTCCTCCATACTTGCCGTCCATCCGTCCACCGACAAGTCGTCTTGCCGTTCTTCGTACGTGCCGTCCTCCCGTCCCGCCGTCCTCCATTCGTGCCGTTTTCAAAAAAAGGGCGTTTTGTGTTTTCGAACATTTTTAATACCCGTTTGCCATTTATTGATGTGTGGAGGTTTTTTGGTGAAAAAAGGTGCGGTTTTTGCTCTTGTCATATTTTTTGCGTTATCAGTGTACGCGCGCGAGCCTTGCGCGAGTTATTGTCAGGGCGACGTTTATTACACTGGAGCTTTGAACGAGCGAACGAGTGTTTGTGATTACACTCGTGAACTTTGTGAATTGGGCTGTGATGGCGGGTGCGTAACGCCTTCAAGAGAGCAGGAAGAAACTGTTCCTGTGCACGAGACTGTTTCGCGTGAACAGCCAGAGGCTGCGCCTGTAAGCTTGCCAAGAACTGTGCCAGCGCAAAGGGTTTCAAGGCAGGTTAGTGTTCCGCCGCCGGTTGCTATTCCCAAGGTCATAACGCCGTCAGTTAGCGTTTTGCCATCAGCGATTGTTCCTCAGATCAGAGCGCCGTTCACGCCATCGATTGGAAGACCCATCATAGATGAAAACCAAATTGTTCTGGATCCGAAAAAAACAGTGACTGTAGCATCAGATGAGAAAGCTGTCTCTGTCAAAGAAGAGGGTGGCGTGGTTAGTGTCACCGTTTCTCGCCCTGCGAAATTATTTGGCATTTTTCCAACAACAGTTCAGATAACGAAAACTATGAGGCCGGGCAGTCTTGAGGTTTTGAATGAAAAACTTCCTTGGTGGGTGTTTTTTGCGATTATTCCGAAAGTTGAGCATTCGTATGGGTGCATGACTGTCAATGATTGTCTTAACAATCCTGCGGTCAATCATTGCAAAGAAATTTCGTGCGTGATGGGTTCAAGCGTTTTTGGCGTGTGTGTGGAATCGGGCGTTGAATTGGACTGCGGAAAAGCGGATGTGTGCGCTAAATATGCGTGCGAGCCTTCAACAGGCAAGTGTGGATTGCATAATCTTCCTGACAAGACCGCGTGTCCGGCGCAGTTTGACTCGTACCCGTGTGTGGAGTGGGAGTGTGAGGCGGGGTCCTGCGAGAGCAAGTGGGTGCTTGGCAAAAAACTGCAAAACGGCCAGACCTGCAAGTGCGTTGATGATAAGGATTGTGGCGAATTTGAGGATGGCGATCATTGCAATGGCAAATTGTATTGTGATTTCGCGAGCGGCCAATGCCTGATAAACCCTGCTACTATCGTTGCTTGCCCGAAGAATTATAACGAGTGTGTCAAAATTGGCTGTGATAAAACTAATGGCTCGTGCCAAAAAAACAGTCTTGTTGGAAGTTCGTGTGCGACTGGTCATCCTTGCTGGACAGGAACTTGTACTGCGCAAGGCGCTTGCTCAAGCGTTTTTGATAAGTCAAAGAAGACATCTAAAGGATTGCCTTGCGAGTGTCAGAGTGATTCTGAATGTCCGGATGATGGTAACGTTTGCAATGGAATCTTTTTCTGCAATAAGGCGACCAATCAGTGCATGCTTAATCCTGCGACAATCATCACGTGCCCGTCTGTTGACGACGCTGCGTGTGTTCAAAACACGTGCGATCCGAAGTCTGGAAAGTGCAAGATGGTGCCTGTTAAAGAGGATGAAAGCTGCGGTGAGTGGGGTTGTTATAATTCAACGTGTAAAAAAGGCCAATGCGTTCTGGACTGGAATTATAAATGTGATTGCGAGAAGGATGCCGACTGCAAGGACGATGGCGACTTGTGTAATGGAGTCTCGTATTGCAACAAGCAGACTGGAAAGTGCGTGCTTAACCCTGCGACAACGATTACGTGTCAAACTGTTTTTGACACTGCGTGCCAGAAAAACACGTGCGATCCTAAAACAGGTTTGTGCGGCATGAAAGACGTGAACGAGAATGGAGCCTGTTCTTTCGAACACTTTTGCTTGGATTCGGCCTGCCAGAAAGGCAAGTGCGTGACCGCTTGGGACTACAAGAAAGTCTCAGAAAGCAAAAAATGTGAGTGCAAGGAAAATAGCGATTGTAAAGATGATGGCAATGTGTGTAATGGAGTTCCCTATTGTAA